>OGET01000025.1_pt1 | contig 108071 bp, 83 predicted proteins | sample 1570771 | NCBI WGS metagenome assembly OGET01 (sample SAMEA2582032, study PRJEB24529) | metagenome | biome: Human gut stool | place: China | collected 2011 | reverse complement strand
GAGCACTTGACTTTTAATCAAGTTGTCCGGGGTTCGAATCCCCGCACGCTCACTGAAAGAAAGCAGTAATCTATTATGATTACTGCTTTTAACTTTATATAAATAAAATATGGCACCAGGAGAATCTATCATTATTCAGATAGGTTCTTTTTACAAATAAGAGGTTATTATGGAATATTTATATGAAAAATTAACTGCATATGGAAATTCAGATTATTATGCATTTCATATGCCTGGACATAAGCGTAACATGGAGCTCATGAGAGCTAGATTACCATATAATATTGATATAACGGAGATAGATGGATTTGATGATCTTCATCATGCAGAAGAACTGTTGAAAGAATTACAGGAGAATGCAGCCAGAGTATTTCATGCGGAAGAGACGCATTATCTGGTTAATGGGAGTACAGTCGGACTTTTGAGTGCAGTGATGGGATGTACGGAGCGTGGTGGTAGAATCTTGATGGCAAGAAATTGTCATAAATCAGTATACAATGCGGTATATATAAATGAATTACGCCCAGTATATATTTATCCGGAGTTTTCGGAAGAGACAGATCTTAATGGTGAGATCCATGTAGACCAGATAAAGAAGTTACTTGAAGAATATGAAGATATTCAGGCGGTTGTCATTGTTTCACCGACTTATGAAGGAGTTGTGTCGGATATTGAAGCAATTGCGGAAATCGTGCATGAATATAAGATTCCGCTGATCGTCGATGAAGCGCATGGTGCACATTTTGGATTTCATTCATATTTTCCGCAAAATGCGAATACACGGGGGGCTGATGTGGTGATCCACAGTCTTCACAAGACACTTCCGTCTTTAACTCAGACAGCACTGCTTCATATAAATGGGAGATATGTTGATCGTGAAAGGATAAGAAATTATTTGCATATGCTTCAATCCAGCAGTCCTTCTTATATTTTAATGGCATCCATTGATGAGTGTGTCCGGGCAATGGATGAGCGCAGGGAAGAAATCATGGATACTTATGTTGAGCGTTTGCAGCAAGCAAGAGAGAGACTGAAGCAGTTAAAGAATATAAAATTAATTGAGACAGAACATTTTGACCGGTCAAAGATAGTATTATCTGTAAAAAATCTTAAGAATACAGATGGGGAAGTTTTGAATGGAAAACGATTTCAGGAAATGCTGAGATCTTATCATTTGGAGATGGAGATGGCTTCCGGGTCTTACGTGATCGCTATGACAGGACCGGGAGATACACAAGAAGGAATGGACAGATTGGTTCAGGCGGTGATGGAGATTGATAAAAATATTCTGTGCGAAGAACTTTCAGGGAATGACGAGGATCATACTATAAAAAATATTTCTTATGAAATGATTCCATTAGAACAGGCATATTCTTCCTTTGAAGCAGGGAGAATGGAAGGGGAGAGTGTGAAATGGAATGAGGCATCAGGAAGAATCTCATTGGAATATGTCTATCTTTATCCACCGGGAATCCCAATGATTGTTCCCGGAGAGAGAATTACTTCTACTATTGTGCAAAAGATGGTAAAATATAAAGAGATGGGTTTTTCCATTGAAGGACTAAGCCAGGAGAATTGTTTATTAGTTGCGGGGAATCCAGAATAAAGAACCGACAGGCTGGAAGTTGAGAATACGAATCCAGATGCATGTTTAAGAGCAGGAGAAAAAGTATGGGTAAAATATTTTATATTATGGGGAAAAGCGCTTCCGGGAAGGATACGATTTACAAAGAATTGATGGAAAAGATGCCAAAATTTCATTCAATCGTTCCATATACAACACGTCCAATGCGTGAGGGTGAGAAGGACGGAGTGGAATATTTCTTTGTAGATCAGGAACGATTTGATGAGATGATGGACGAGGAGAAAATCATCGAGTTTCGTTCTTACAATACAAAGTGTGGGATCTGGACTTATTTTACAGCAGATGATGGACAGATTGAATTGTGGCAGTATGATTATCTTGTGATCGGAACAATTGAGTCATATTATGCATTGAAAGAATATTTTGGTGATGATGTTATGGTTCCATTATATATAGAAGTAGAAGATGGATTAAGACTGTCGAGGGCGTTAGAAAGAGAACGGGCACAGCTGAAACCGCAGTATGCAGAACTGTGCAGAAGATTTCTTGCAGATGCAGAAGATTTCTCGGAGGAGAATCTGGAAAGGGCGGGAATCAAGCGGAGATTTCAAAATATTGATAAGGAAACTTGTATGGAAGAAATTTTGCGAGAAATAAACGTGAATTTATGATATACTTAAATGGTAGTTCATAGTTTTGTAAGAAAATGATGTTAAAATTATGAATATACTATTGTTAGGTGGATAATTGTGAGAATATTATCCGCTAAAGAGGAAATAAGATACACGGCAGGTGATAGAAATGAGTAGTTTTAAAGATGTAGTAGGGCACAAAAACATAATCAAGTATATTTCGAGCGCAGTTCAGGCTGATGCAGTATCGCATGCGTATATTCTGAATGGCGAAAGAGGATCTGGAAAGCGGCTTCTTGCGAATCTTTTTGCTATGAGCCTGCAGTGCCAGAATCGTGAGGAAGACGGAGAGGCATGTGGGAAATGTCAGTCCTGTAAACAGGCACAGAACGGTAATCAGCCGGATATTATTAAGGTGACACATGAGAAACCGAATACGATCAGTGTTGATGATATTCGTACACAGGTTAATAATGATATTGTGATCAAGCCGTACAGCAGCAAGTATAAGATTTATATTATTCCAGAGGCAGACTTAATGAGTGCCCAGGCACAGAATGCATTGCTTAAGACAATTGAGGAGCCACCGGAATATGCGGTGATCATGCTTCTGACAGAGAATGCAGAGGCTTTACTGCCAACGATTCGTTCCAGATGCGTTATGATGAAACTTCGTAATATTAAAGATCAGCTTGTAAAGAAATATCTGATGGAGCAGATGGAGATTCCTGATTATAAAGCAGATGTCTGTGTAGCATTTGCCCAGGGAAATATGGGAAAAGCGATTATGCTTGCGACGTCAGAATATTTCAATGAGATTAAGGAAGAAGTTGTACATTTACTTAGAAATATTGATGAGATGAATGTTTCAGAACTGATGGATGCAGTGAAAAAATGTATGACATATAAGATGGAGATTAACGACTATCTGGATATGATCGCAATCTGGTACAGAGATGTATTAATTTATAAGGCAACTAAGAATGTAGACAGAGTAGTATTTTCTGATCAGCTGAGATATATCAAGGCGCGTGCAAGTAAGAGCTCTTATGAAGGAATTGAGAATATTTTGGACGCAATTGAAAAGGCGAAAGCCAGACTGAAAGCAAATGTTAATTTTGAACTGACAATGGAACTGCTCTTGCTTACAATAAAGGAGAATTAGATACATGACAAAAGTAATAGGAGTAAGATTCCGAACAGCGGGAAAGATTTATTTCTTTTCCCCGGGAGAGTTTGAAATCAAACAGGGGGATCACGTAATCGTGGAGACAGCACGGGGAATCGAGTATGGACGTGTTGTCAGTGCACCAAAAGAGGTGGACGATGATTCAGTGGTTCAGCCTTTGAAGTCTGTGATTCGTATTGCAACAGAGCAAGACGAGAAGACGGTAGAGAAGAATCGTCAGAAAGAGAAAGAGGCTTTTAAGATTTGTCAGGAGAAGATCCGCAAGCATGGACTGGATATGAAACTGATTGAAGCAGAATATACTTTCGATAATAATAAAGTCCTGTTTTATTTTACAGCGGACGGACGTATTGATTTCCGTGAACTTGTAAAGGATCTGGCAGCTGTGTTCAGAACAAGAATCGAGCTTCGTCAGATTGGGGTCAGAGATGAGACGAAGATTCGCGGAGGAATTGGTATCTGTGGACGTCCATTATGCTGCAGCACATATCTGACAGAGTTTGCAGCGGTATCAATCAAGATGGCAAAGGAACAGAACCTGTCTCTGAATCCGACAAAGATTTCAGGGGTCTGCGGAAGATTGATGTGCTGTCTGACGAATGAGGAAGAGACTTATGAAGTGCTTAACAGTCAGTTACCTTCTGTTGGAGATAATGTGACAACAAGTGATGGATTGACCGGAACAGTACATTCTTTGAGTGTACTTCGCAGACTTGTGAAAGTTATTGTTAATCTGGAGAATGACGAGAAAGAGATTCGCGAGTATAAAGCGGATGATCTGAAATTCCGTCCGAGAAGAAAGAAACAGAAAGTATCGAAAGAAGAGCAGAAGAAACTAGCTGCGCTTGAGCGGATGGAGAAGAAAGAGGGAGCTTCGAAGTTAGATGACAAATAATCTGAGACCAGGCGAGCGTCTGGATGATCTGCAGCTTGGAGGATTAGAATTGATCCAGAATCCTTCAAAATTCTGTTTTGGAGTGGATGCAGTATTTCTCTCTGATTTTGCAAAAGTAAAGCCGGGAGAGACCGTGCTTGATATGGGAACCGGGAATGGAATCATCCCGGTTCTACTTGCAGGAAAGACGAAAGGAAAGCATTTTACAGGGCTTGAGATACAGGCTGAGACTGCAGAAATGGCAAGACGCAGTGTTGCACATAATCATCTGGAAGACAGAATTAACATTGTAACCGGAGATATTAAAGAGGCGGCAGAACGATTTAAGCCGGCCTTTTTTGATGTGATCACAACGAATCCGCCTTATATGTTAGCGGATCATGGACTTCGGAATCCAGATGACAGTAAAGCGATTGCACGGCATGAGGTGTTGTGTACATTAGATGATATTTTAAGAGAAAGTATGCGGCTTCTTCAGGATAAAGGAAGATTTTATATGATTCACAGACCGTTTCGGCTGACAGAGATTTTGACGAAGATGCATGAATATAAGATTGAACCGAAACGGATTCAGTTTATTCATCCGTATATAGATAAAGAACCGACAATGGTTCTGGTGGAAGGAATGCGTGGGGCAAAACCCAGAGTGACGATAGAGCCACCAATCATTATGTATGCGAAGGATGGAACTTTATTGCAGAAGAACGGAAATAATCCTGAAAAGACTGAAAGACAACGGTAATTGTTCGTGGGAGATGAAGATGGCAGGAACATTATATTTGGTGGCAACACCAATTGGTAATCTAGAAGATATGACATTTCGTGCGATCAGAACATTGAAAGAGGTGGATTTGATCGCAGCAGAAGATACAAGAAACAGTATTAAACTGTTAAATCATTTCGAAATACAGACGCCAATGACAAGTTATCATGAATATAACAAGTTTGATAAAGGTCGTAAACTGGTGGAGAAGCTGGAAGAAGGACTGGATATTGCGGTGATTACAGATGCAGGTACACCTGGGATCTCTGATCCGGGAGAAGAACTGGTGAAAATGTGTTATGAAACAGGGATTCGAGTAACTTCTGTTCCGGGACCGGCGGCATGTGTTACAGCGCTTACAATGTCAGGACTTCCGACAAGAAGATTTGCATTTGAGGCATTTCTTCCGACAGATAAGAAAGAACGGGAAGAAGTTTTAAAAGAGATGGCTGCTGAGACAAGAACGATCGTAATGTATGAAGCACCGCATCGTCTGGTAAAGACTTTGAAACTTCTTTCAGAGCGTCTGGGAGATCGAAAAGTAACGGTTTGCAGAGAACTGACCAAAAGGCATGAGACAGCATTTCAATCAACACTTGAAGGAGCAGTAGCTTATTATGAGGCGAATGATCCGAAGGGAGAGTGCGTGATTGTAATTGCAGGGAGAAGCCGGGAAGAAATCCGTCAGGAAGAAAAAGCGCGCTGGGAAGATATGAGCATTGAAGATCATATGGAGCATTATATTTCTCAGGGGCTCGATCGCAAAGAAGCAATGAAAAAGGTTGCGAAAGACCGCGGCGTTCAGAAGCGAGAAATTTATAATTACCTGGAGAAGCAAAAATCATAAGAAGCATGTTTTGAGAGTTGCCTGGGTAAAAAAGGAGAGGACAGCTTAAATGCTGTCCTCAATTACTTTTCCGTCTTTCATAAAAATGACACGAGAATTCAGGGAAACGGCTTCTTCGTAGTTATTTGTGACATAAAGAACCGTAATTCCAAGCTCTTTGTTAATCTTGAGAATATCATGGATCATATCTTTCCGAAGCTCATCATCCTGATGGGCAAAATCTTCATCTACAAGCAGAACTTTTGGATGGCAGACAATAGCCCGACCGAGTGCAACACGCTGGCGCTCAGAATCAGAAATAGAACGAATTTTTTTCGTAAGAATGTCTGAAATTCCAAGAAAAGCGGCGGCAGTCTTTACGCGGGTATTGATAACTGTACGCGGAAGATCACGAAGCTTCAGTCCAAGTGCCATATTATCATATACATTCATGTACTTGTAGAGAGCGTAATTCTGAAATGCCATGGCAAGCTTCCGGTCGCGTGGAAGAATGTCATTTAAAAAGGTATTATCAAGATAGATCTTTCCGGAAGTAATATCTTCCAGGCCGCCAATCATACGTAAAATTGTAGATTTTCCGCATCCGCTTGGTCCGTGGAATACAACAAATTCACCGTCCTCGATCGAGAGGCTGACATCGTCTACAGATACGAATCCGTTCGGATATACTTTTTTCAAATGTTCAAATATTAAGCTGGCCATACACAACGCCTCCTGTATCTTATATAGTTGTATTTTATCACAAATAAAGAGGGGATGCATTACTGTTTGGAAACAAATTTCAGCGATGTATAAATAAGGAAGCCAATGCATAAAATTAGAGAAATAACTGTCGGAGTCTGCTATGTTGATTCAATTTTGGAAAAGGCGGAAGAAGCAGTGTGTAAGTATTGTATGTAGTATCAGTATTCTTTTCAGTTCTATTTTCTTTTTAAACGGTTGTGAAGCAACATTTTTAGAAGAAAAAAAGAGCAGTAAAGAAGCGGAGAATGAAAGATTTACATCGTTTACAGAAAAATTGTTTTGCAAAGAGGTGGCTGCAAGCCAGATCAGTCTGCACTATACATTAAAAGAGCCAGAAGCGTATGGGATTGATAAAGCGGATACAGCATATGGAACGATACAGACAGACAGTACTCAGATTAAGACAGCAGCGGAGAATATACAGCAGGCATTGTATGCATTTTCTTATGAAAAACTGAATGTAAAAAATAGAATTACATACGATCTGTTGAAGCAATATCTGAGAAATTTGAGAGAAGAAGCGGATTATCTGTATTATGAAGAACCGTTGAATACAGTCAGTGGAGTACAGACGCAGATTCCAATTGTATTATCTGAATATCAGTTTTATGACAGGACAGATGTGGAAGAGTATCTGGATGTTTTAAGTGAGACAAGGGATTATTTTCAACAGATCATTGCATTTGAAAGAGAAAAAGCAGACAAAGGATTGTTTTTGTCAGATGAAATGGCGGATCAGGTGTTAGAACAATGTAATGCATTTCTTGCAATGGGAAATGGAAATTATCTGTACTCGACATTTGTGTCCAGAATAGGTGAATTACAGGAACTGTCTGAAAAAGAAAAGAGTGATTATATTCAGCAGAACGCCAGGCAGATGGAAGAGCAGGTTTGTCCGGCGTATGAGGATTTGATACAGGCGGTTAAGGAATTGAAAGGGAAGGGAACGAATGAAAAGGGATTGTGTTATTTTCCGGAAGGGAGAAAATACTACGAATGGTATATACAGCAGAGTGTAGGAGTGACAGACACGATTCAAGAGCTTGAGCAACTAACACGCAGACAAATTTCAGAAGATATTACCGGTATGGAAGAAGCAGTCAATGAAGCGAAGCAGGCAGCAGCAATATTGGAAGATGGGAAAGCAGAAAGAATTTTAGAAAAGTTAAAAAAAGGGATAGGGACTGCATTTCCTGAGATTCCAAAAACTTCTCTGCAGATAAAATATGTACCGGAGGAAATGCAGGAACATTTAAGTCCCGCATTTTATATGATACCGGCAATCGACTATACAGAAGAAAATGTAATTTATGTAAACCAAACACAGATGCGAGATGATTTGGCACTGTTTACAACGTTGGCACATGAGGGGTATCCGGGACATCTGTACCAGACAATATTTTTTGAAAGCACGAATCCTGATCCCATCAGGAGTATTTTAAATTTTGGCGGATATGTAGAAGGCTGGGCAACTTATGCGGAAATGTGCAGCTATTATCTGATGCCGTTATCTAAGACTCAGGCAGCAATTCTTCAGAAGAACAGCTCAGTGATTCTTGCACTTTATGCATTGGCAGATATGGGAATCCATTACGAAGGATGGAGCAGAATGGATACAGTAGAATTTTATGCAAAATATGGGATTAAAGATGCTGAAACGGTTGATAAAATCTATAATCTGATTCTGGGATCGCCGGGAAATTATTTGAAATATTATATCGGATATATAAAATTTCTGGAGCTGAAAAAGGAATGGATAAAATCTGGAAATCAATCCCAGAAAGAATTCCATAAAGCTGTGCTGAGTGTGGGTCCGGCGCCTTTTGAAATTGTAGGAAAATATTTTTCTCTGTGATTCATTCTGTGTTATAATATCCACAGACACAAAATAATAAGAGGCGGTGTCTCAAGAAAGGAGTCACTGCTTTTTTCATTTATTATAGAGAAACTATTTAGAAAGACAGGAGGACGTGAAAAATGAAATTAATGATTGCATCTGACATCCATGGCTCAGCATTTTATTGTGAACAGATGATTGAGGCTTATAAAAGAGAAGGCGCAGACAAATTATTATTATTAGGGGATATTCTTTATCATGGACCGAGAAATGATCTGCCGGAAGGATATGCACCGAAGGCAGTGATCGCAATGCTTAATCCAATGAAGAAAGAACTTCTTTGTGTGAGAGGAAATTGTGATACAGAAGTGGATCAGATGGTACTGGAGTTCCCAATTCTGGCAGATTATTGTTATCTGAATCTGTCAGGAGATCCGGAAGAAAAGAACAGTGATATTACAATCTTTGCAACACACGGACATGTGTTTCATCCATATAATCTTCCAATGTTAAAAGATGGGGACATTCTTTTGAACGGACATACACACATTCCGGCATGTGAGGAAATTCTTGATATGAATGGTGGAAAATATCAGTACTTAAATCCAGGTTCTGTTTCGATTCCGAAGGAAGGATCCGAGCACAGTTATATGATTTATGAAAACGGTGTATTCACATGGAAGAATCTTGCAGGAGAGGAGTATCAGACATGGAAGACCGTTTCGCACTCTTAATCGATGCGGATAATGTATCTGCAAAATATATTAAGCCAATCTTGGATGAATTATCTAAATATGGAAACGTGACTTACAAACGAATTTACGGAGACTGGACAAAGTCAAACAGTGCGAGCTGGAAGGAAGAACTTCTTCAGAATTCTATTACGCCGATTCAGCAGTTCAGTTATACACAGGGAAAGAATTCTACAGATTCTGCCATGATCATTGACGCAATGGACATGCTCTATACAAGTGAATTGGAGGGGTTCTGTCTGGTATCAAGTGACAGTGATTTTACAAAGCTTGCAAGCCGGCTTCGTGAAAGTGGAAAGATGGTAATCGGAATGGGCGAGGACAAGACACCGCTTCCGTTCCGTAAAGCCTGTGATATCTTTACCGTATTAGAGGTGCTTCTGGAAGACAACACGATAGAGAAGGAAGAGAGCGAAGGAAAGTCTTATCATCCGCATGCGTTTGGAAGGGGACAGAAGAAAATTTCCGGTGCTTCATTATCATCGTCGAATGGAAGAGGTTCAAAAGAAAAGATTGAAAAGGTATCAAAGGAAAAAATAGAAGAAATCGTAGTTAAGATCATTACGGAAAACCAGAATAACGACAGGGAAACCGGGCTTGGTGAAGTTGGAAGCCGGCTGGTCAAGGTATATCCAGACTTTGATGTTCGACGTTATGGTTACAGCTTGTTATCCAAGTTCCTTGAAACTTTACCGAAATTAAAACTGATTCAGGAAGGAACGAAAGTTTCAGTTACTCTGTATGAAGATAAGAGTAAGAAAGATATGCTTGAAGAGTATATTATCCGACAGATCCAGATGACAGGTAATCAGGGGATCTCTCTTGGAACACTGGGGAATCGAATTCGTATTCAGTTTGGTGATTTTAAAGTGCGGGATTATGGATACTCACAATTTAAGCAGTATATACAAAGTTTTTCAAAGGTAGAATTGATCGAAGATGGAGAGCGTACCCGCGCTGTTTATGTGGAAGATTAAAAGTAGAGAGAATAAGATACAGAAGGGGGTGTGATTAATGATAAAGAAATGGAACGCAGTATGTTCCTGGATGCTTACGTTATTCTTACTTGGACATATGCTTACCATGTCCATTCCTGTGTTGACAGGTGGACAGGATTATTCTGATTGTCAGATACTCGCAGGAGGGATTGTGGCGACAGTTTTGATTCATGTAGTTCTTTGTATTGTAAGTTATTATCCAAGACGTGGAATACTTAATTTTCACAGATACAGGAAAGAGAATTGGAGATTAATTACGCAGAGAATCAGTGGAATTATTATACTGATTTTATTGTATCCACACATGAGAGTACTTCATCTTATAATAAGTGGAGCATCATTTTCTGGTGGAGCAAAGTTTCTTGTATTAGTGACGGAGATTCTCTTTGCAGGCGCGGCATTTCTGCATCTGAGTGTATCGTTCAGCCGTTCTATGCTGACGCTTGGTTTGTTGAGGAACGATAGGATGGAGAAGCTTGTGGATTGTGTAACATGGATCATCTGTGGATTATTAATGGTTCTTACGGTGGCTGCGCGGATAAGATTGTAGGAACAGGTGAGATTTTTAGGAAAGAGAAGATGAAAAATGAAGGTATTGATTATAGGAAATGGAATTGCCGGGATGTCTGCTGCAATAGAAGCAGCAGAACTTGATGATGAGGTAATTCTTGTATCACCGGTTCAGTCAGAACGTACACAGTCAGTTATGGCAGCAGAAGGAATCAATGCAGTAGTTGATACCGCAGAGGAGGATTCTGTAGTGTGGCATGCGAATGATACGCTGGAGAGTGGGTGTTTTCTTGAAAAAGAAGAGGATGTGAGAAATCTCTGTGAGAAAGCACCGGAACATCTGAAATGGCTGGATGAGATGGGAGTTCTTTTTGATCGAAAGGAAGATGATACATGGAAAGTGAAAGCTTCCGGAGGACAGAGTAGAAAAAGGACTGTTTATTCAGGTAATTCCATTGGAAAACAGATTGTTACGGCAATGACACAGAAATGCCTGGAGTATGAGATTAAAGGTAAAATAGAAAAGAAAATCGGATTGTATTTTTATTCCGCTCTTATTCGGGATGAAAAGTGTTATGGAGCGTTATTTTATAATCCAGAATCTAGAATGTTGATTCCGGTTTATGCGGATGCAGTAATCTGTGCTACCGGTGGAATGAACAAACTATATGGAAAAACCACTGGATCTGAATTAAATGATGGCTATGTGACAGGAAAGCTTTTTTTACAGGGAGTGCAGCTGAGAAATCTCGAATTTATCCAGTATTATCCGATTACGGTTCAGCGAGGAAATAAGAGGGTTATAATCTCGGAATCTGTCAGAAGTGAAGGTGGGAGACTTTATTATAAGAATAGAAGTCACAGTGTTTATTTCATGGAAGAAAAGTATGGTACGGAAGGCAATCTGATGTCAAGAGCTCTTGTCGCAAGAGAAATTGCAATGTGTCCCGGACAGGTTTATCTGGAGATTGCAAAAGAATCGATCCCTGTAACGCCGGCAATCCATTTCTTTATGGGTGGTATTAAAGTGGACGGAATGCATCAGACGAATATTGCAGGATTGTATGCTGTGGGAGAAGCTGCGTCAAAATATCATGGTGCAAATTGCCTTGGTGGAAATTCATTGATGACAGCAGTTCATTCGGGAAGAACAGCAGCGCATGCGGTGCATGAGGGACAGGGGCAGCCGATATGTGAAGAATTGTTTGTTCCTTATATTGAGCATGAGCAGGAGAAAATTGATCGTATGGAACAGATGTCAGAATATCGGGGCAAGTATTCAGCGACAGCAACACTGCGTAAATTAATGAAGATCATGAGTTATGGCATGGATTTGATTCGTGATGGAGAAGTTCTTCAGGATAGTATTTACGCATTGGATTCCAGCTTGAATGAGCTGAGGACATTTCCGATTGATCCAATGGTATCTGTTTATGAAAATTACAGATTATATCCGATGGCTGTTCTTGGAAAAGCGACACTTATGAGTGCTGTGGAAAGACGTGAATCAAGAGGAGCTCATTTCCGAAAAGATTTTCCAGGTGAAAAATCAGAATTCATGAAATGTTCCGTTGCAGAGTTTAAAGACGAAAAAATCAGGATTTATTTTGAACAGGAGTCAGGAGAAAAGGGAGGCGCTGTGAGATGAAAGTAAGAATCAAAAGACAGGATGACCGAAGATCAGCGCCGTATTGGCAAGTTTTTCATTTCAGAGGAGAGGGAAGAATTACAGTAGCCGCGATTCTCGAGAAGTTAAATGAACGTGACCAGCTGGAAGATATCAAAGGAAAACAATGTAGAAAAATCCGTTGGGAATGTGGTTGTATGCAGAAAATGTGCGGAGGTTGTGCAATGGTGATCAACGGGCATCCGGCATTGGCATGTGGAGTGTTCATTAATACAGATGATACAGAGATTTTAAGGCTGGAACCACTTACAAAATTTCCGGTTGTGGAAGATCTGATTGTTGACAGATCTGTGATATGGGAACGTCAGAAGGAAGCATTGATGTACCTTGGAATTCGGAAACATCCGGATCCGAAAGAGCATGATCATCAGTATTCGGCAGCAAAGTGTCTGAAATGTGGACTTTGTCTGGAAGTATGTCCGAATTATCTTGGGGCAAAAGATGATTTCTATGGCGCAGAGTTTGCAAATAACGCGTATCTTCTGCATTCTTCCAGTCTGAATCGAAAGCGGGCATTGGAGAAACAGTATGAAGAACATTTTGCGAAGCAATGTTCGAAATCACTGGCATGCAGAGATATCTGTCCGGCGCACCTGCAGACGTTGTCGTCGATTTCTTATATGAATAGAAGATAGAAAAAGTGAGTAGCATATCTCTACTCACTTTTTCATTTGCAGTAATCTTTTCTAATAAAAGTCTTACCAGTGTGTTATCTCTTGAAAAAGTTATCCACAATTTACCAACAAAAAAGTTAAGATATCAACAAAAAACACATTGTATTTTATCAATTAATCAGATATTCTATATCTAACTTTCGAAAGTTCAAAAGATGTTATAAGTCACGGATTGAGTCTTTGTGTCTGATAATCAAAAAGTTTCAAGAATCATATATCAAGAGAAGTAATATTTCCATTAAGACAAATAAAAAATATTGAAAACAAATGAAGGAGCAGCTTTTATATAAGATATCACGTACAGGATTTGGTATGCAATGTTATTGAAGAAGGAATAATAGAAATTTAATGTTTCACATGATGAGAAAATATGTTATTCTTTTAAGTAGAAAATCAGATAACTGCCAAATACATTTCCATGTATGTAATGTTGAGAGAAGATCCAGTACAATTTAATCTTCGATTTGTTTTCATATAGGAGGAGAATGAATGACAATAGAAAAACGTCAGTTATCTGAGAAAAATGACAATTTTATCATGTTACCCACTGTAGACTTCTGCTTCAAAGAACTGATGCAAAATAAAGACGTAAGAAAAGGTATTTTATCTGCATTGTTGGGAAAAAATCCGGAAGAATTAGAAGATACAGAGTTACTTCCAACAATTCTTCAACCAGAATATCAGGATGAGAAACTTGGAATTCTGGATGTAAGAGTTCTATTTGCAGACGGGACACAGACGGATCTAGAGATGCAGGTAGTACAGTTTGACTTTTGGTCAAACAGAGTACTGTTCTATTTAGGGAAAATGTATACGGGACAGATTAAAAGAGGAGAGCCTTACGAGAAATTAAAGAAATGTATTCATGTCAGTATTCTTGATTTTCTTCATTTCCCAAAGGATGATAGATGTTTCCGTAAGATTACATTTTGTGATGTAGAGACAGGAGAGGTTTATACAGACCTGATGGAGATTTATGTCCTGGAGCTTGGCAAGCTTCCGACAGAAGATAGAAATGAGTCAGGTATTATTCGGTGGATGCGGTTTCTCAGTGGGAAATGCAAGGAGGACTTAAAGAAAATGGCAGAAAAAGATCCATATATTGAGAAAGCATATGAAGAATTAGAGAGAATGAGTGCGGATGAGAAGAAAAGACTGGAGTATGAGGCAAGAGAAAAGGCTCTCAGGGATTATAATTCACAGATGTCCAGTGCCAGAAGACGCGGTGAGGCAATTGGAAAGGAGATCGGAGAAAAAATTGGAAAAGAAATTGGAATAAAACTTGGAGAGAAGAGTTGTGAAGAGAGAATTATCCTTAATATGCATCAGCTGGGAAAATCAGCTGAAGAAATTTCAGTTCTTACGGGGTGCAGTGAGAAAATAGTATTAGAAGTTTTGAATCATAGTAAAAATAATTTAGAAAAAGAGAATTAAAATCTATAAGGGGCGGGTATAGTACAAGGTATCCGCCTCTTAAAAATTTTGCAAAATCTATTTATTTTGTTCCGAAAATACGATCCCCGGCATCCCCAAGTCCCGGACAGATGTAAGCATCTTTGTTCAGTTCTCTGTCAATATGTCCTACGTACAGCTGAATATCCGGATGCGCTTCCATCAGACGTTCCACTCCCTCCGGAGCAGCAATGATAGCCATGAATTTGATCTTCTTTCCGCCATGCTGTTTGATAAAATCAACAGCAGCAACAGCAGAACCACCTGTAGCCAGCATAGGGTCTGTAACAACGATCAGACGTTCAGAGATTGGGCTTGGCAGTTTGCAGTAGTATTCGTGTGGCTCATGTGTCTCCTCATCACGATACAGACCAATATGACCAATCTTTGCAGTCGGAACTAAAGCCTGAAGACCGCTTACCATTCCAAGACCGGCACGTAAGATTGGTACAATAGCAAAGTTCTTACCTGCAATCTGTGGTGTCATACATTTTTCAATCGGTGTTTCGACTTCAACATCTTCCAATGGAAGATCCTTTAAAGCCTCGTATCCCATTAACATAGCGATTTCTTCTACCAGCGCACGGAATTCAGCAGTTCCTGTATTCTTATCTCTTAATTTGGAAATCTTATGCTGAATCAGTGGGTGCTTCATCTCAATTACATTATTCATTTTGAATTCCTCCATCCATTTTCTGACCCCTATTATAACGAGTTCCTTGTTTGGAGACTACCCCCTTTTTTTAATAAAAGAGACTTTCAAATGAAATTATTGAAAGTTTGTTGAGTTTTATTTTATGCAATAAATAGGTGGCTTGAGTTTTATAAGATATTAGAGTAAAGTAATATTAAAAGAAGTCAAGAATTTTTACAGTCACTGTTCAAGGTAGCTGTGCCCTCAATGGCATAAGATATGAAGTGGTAGAGAGGTGGAAAAATTATGAAAAATTATTCAGAAGATCCGAGCAGACAATATCATATTCAGGTAGCAAAAGGAGAAGTTGGACGTTATGTGATCATGCCGGGAGATCCGAAGCGCTGTGTTAAGATTGCACAGTATTTTGACGATTCGGTTCTGGTTGCAGACAATAGAGAGTACATTACTTATACAGGAACACTAGACGGAGTAAAGGTAAGTGTTACATCTACAGGTATCGGTGGTCCGTCTGCATCAATCGCTATGGAAGAGCTGTATAAATGTGGAGCAGATACTTTCGTAAGAATCGGAACATGCGGAGGTATGCAGACGGAGATTAAAAGTGGAGATGTTGTAATTGCGACAGGAGCAATCCGTATGGAAGGAACATCCAAGGAGTACGCACCGATCGAGTATCCGGCAGTAGCAGATCTTGATGTTACAAATGCATTGGTTGCAGCAGCAAAAGAGAAAAACTTCACACATTATACAGGTGTTGTTCAGTCTAAAGACGCATTTTACGGACAGCATGAGCCAGAGAAAATGCCGGTAGGATATGAACTTATCAATAAATGGGAAGCATGGAAGATGATGGGATGCCTTGCATCTGAGATGGAATCAGCAGCAATGTTTATCTGTGCATCTAAATTAAGAGTAAGAGCAGGTTCTTGTTTTCTTGTTGTTGCAAATCAGGAAAGAGAGAAACTTGGTCTTGAGAATCCAGTTGCTCATAATACAGATATGGCAATCCAGGTAGCCGTTGAAGCAATTCGTAAATTGATCAAAGCAGACCAGGAAAATAAATAAGAAAACTGGTAGTAGCATATGAAAGAAAAAGAGGTGGCTGTAATGGAACAAGTTATGATTGAAAAACTGATTGATATAGCGATTGAACAGCTTGAATTTTCCTATACGCCTTATTCGAATTTTAAAGTCGGAGCGGCACTTCTTACAAGAAGTGGAGAGATTTATACAGGATGCAATATAGAAAATGCATCCTACACACCGACCAACTGTGCGGAGAGAACGGCATTTTTTAAGGCGGTAAGCGAAGGTGTTCGTGACTTTCAGGCAATCTGCATTGTCGGTGGCAAAGACGGAAAACTGACGGAGTACACTGCACCATGCGGTGTATGCCGTCAGGTCATGATGGAATTCTGTAATCCGAAGACATTTCAGATCATTCTTGCAGTGGATAAAGAACGATATGAAATTTATACTTTAGAAGAGCTGATGCCTCTTGGGTTTGGACCATTAAATTTGGTATAATATATACGAATTAAAAGCTGACAAAGGAAGGAGGATTTAACAATGACAAGGGAAGATATTATAAAATTGTCAAAGGTGGAATTGCACTGTCATCTGGACGGATCACTGAGTCGGGAATTTGTGGAAAAGAGACTTGGGAGACCGGTAGGAAAAGCAGAACTGAGCGTGTCAGATGACTGTACAAGTCTTGCAGAATATTTGGAAAAGTTTGATCTGCCGGGACAATGTTTAAGAGACGAAGAAGGTCTTGAGGAAGCCGGATATGATGTGCTCAGAAGCATGAAACAGGAGAATGTCATTTATTCTGAGATTCGCTTTGCACCGCTTCTTTCAGAGACAGAAGACATGAATTGCAATAAAGTGATCGAAGCAGTTTTAAAAGGTCTAGAGAGAGGAAAAAAAGATTTCGGAATCGAGTTTGGTCTGATCGTGTGTGCGATGCGTCATCATAGTGAAGAGATGAACTGGCGCATGATCCGCACAGCAAGAGAATATCTCGGCTCAGGAGTGTGTGCAGCAGATCTTGCAGGTGCGGAAGCCTCCTATCCTATGTCAGAGTTTAAAAATCTCTTTCAAAATACCCATAAGATAGGAATGCCATTTACAATCCATGCAGGAGAATGTGGAAGTGCTCAGAATATTATAGATTCTGTGGAGGCCGGTGCAGGAAGGATCGGTCATGGAATCGCAATGAGAGGACATAGTGATCTGATCAAAGAACTTGCCGGAAAAGGAATCGGAATTGAGATGTGTCCGATCAGTAATCTGCAGACGAAAGCAGTAGCAGGGCCGGAGGAATATCCGATCAGAGAGTTTTTGGATGGTGGATTAAAAGTAACGGTGAATACAGATAATCGAACCGTCAGTGATACAACCATGACAAAGGAACTGGAATTTATTCAGAAAACATACGGAATTCGAGATGATGAAATCCTGTGTTTGATGAAAAATGCAGCAGATGTAGCTTTTGCAACAGATTCTGTAAAAGATAAATTGTACCGGATGATGGGGGAAGCTTATGGCGCATAAGTATTTACACGAAATGTTACCAGTTTTCAAGTTCATAAAACAAAGAAAAGGAGTGTGGAAATTGTGTATAAGAAATTAGTTACATGTCTTGAAAGTGTAAGAAAGAAGGTCGATTTTAAACCAGAAGTAGCACTGATTCTCGGATCCGGACTTGGAGATTTTGCAGATGGAATCAAGATTGAGCAGACCATCGATTATACAGAGATTGAAGGATTTCCGGTTTCTACAGTAAAGGGACATAAAGGTCGTTTTGTATTTGGTTATGTAGAGGATACACCGGTTGTGATCATGCAGGGACGTGTTCATTATTATGAGGGATATAAGATGTCAGACGTTGTTCTTCCGACACGTCTGATGGGAATGCTCGGGGCGAAGAAGATTCTTCTTACAAATGCGGCAGGTGGATGCAATCCATCTTATAAAGCCGGAGATTTCATGATGATCACAGATCATATTACAACAGGAGTTCCAAGCCCATTGATCGGACCGAATATAGATGAACTTGGAACGAGATTCCCGGATATGAGCGAAGTGTATAGCAAGCGTCTTCAGGATGTGATCCGCAAGTGTGCAGTGGAGTGTGGCGTTGAGATTCAGGAAGGTGTTTACGTTCAGTTTACAGGACCGAACTATGAGACACCGGCAGAAATAAGACTTGCACAGAGCTGGGGCGGAGATGCAGTCGGAATGAGCACAGCATGTGAGGCTATGGCAGCACGTCATATGGGAATGGAGATTTGTGGGATTTCCTGTATTACAAATATGGCAGCAGGAATCTCAAAAGTGGAACTGAATCATAAAGAAGTACAGGAGACAGCAGATCGTGTGGCAAAATCATTTAAGGAGCTTGTTACAAAAGTTGTTGTAAACATGTAATGGGGTGTGATTTTTATGAAAAAATATAATCGAATTTTTACTATTGTAATTGATTCATTCGGTGCAGGAGCAATGCCGGATGCTGCAGAGTATGGAGATGCAGGAACAGACACAATGGGACATATTTCTGAGTCCGTGGATGAATTTCATATTCCGAATCTTCAGAAACTTGGAATCGCCAATTTGCATCCACTGAAACAGGTGGCACCGGTAGAAAGACCGATGGGATACTATTCTTTCCTGAAAGAAGCAAGTACCGGAAAGGATACGATGACCGGACACTGGGAGATGATGGGACTTCATATCACGAAGCCATTTAAGACATTTACAGAGACGGGATTTCCAAAGGAATTGATTGACGAACTGGAAAAGAGAACAGGACATAAAGTGATCGGAAACAAGAGTGCCAGTGGAACAGAGATTCTTGATGAACTTGCAGAAGAAGAGATTGCAACAGGTCATATGATCGTCTATACATCTGCAGATTCTGTATTGCAGATCTGTGGAAATGAGGAGACATTCGGACTGGATGAACTTTACCGCTGCTGTGAGATCGCACGTGATATTACGATGAAAGATGAGTGGAAAGTCGGACGTGTTATTGCAAGACCTTATGTTGGAAAGAAAAAAGGTGAGTTCAAGCGTACAAGTAACAGACATGATTATGCGCTGAAACCATACGGAAGAACAGCACTTAATGCACTCAAAGATGCAGGATATGATGTGATCTCAGTCGGTAAGATCTTTGATATTTTCGATGGAGAAGGTTTGACAGAATCAAATAAATCTAAGAGCTCCGTTCACGGAATGGAGCAGACGATTGAAATTTCAAAGAGAGATTTCAAAGGCTTGTGCTTTGTAAATCTTGTGGATTTTGATGCATTGTGGGGACACCGCAGAAATGTAAAGGGATACGCAGAGGAACTTGAACGATTTGATGTGAAATTAGGAGAATTTCTTGGTGGATTGAGAGAGGATGATCTTCTGATCATTACTGCAGATCACGGAAATGATCCGACACATACAGGAACAGATCATACAAGAGAAATGGTTCCGTTTTTCGCTTATTCTCCATCTATGGAAGGATACGGAAAACTGCCGGATTCAGATACATTTGCAGTGATCGGTGCAACGATTGCAGATAACTTCGATGTAAAGATGCCGGAAGGAACAATCGGAGCATCTATCCTGGATGAACTGAAATAAAAATATCTGAGAAATAAAACGAAAAAAGCAAATTCTTCGGAGTTTGTTTTTTTCGTTTTATGGAAGTGGAAAATGTGTTAAAATGTGAAAAAACCCCTCATAAAATGTGCGGAGTGTGAATAAAGACTTGATAATTTTCATCTTAGGGTAATGAAGTTTAGAACAAGGAGACAGAGAAGAATGGAAGAAAGATTAAAACAACAGCTGGATTTTGCGCTGGAAATAGATAAGGAAAAAAACATTCTGAGACAGACGCATCTCTCAGGACACGGCAGAAGGGAAAATGATGCGGAGCATGCATGGCATATGGCGATCATGGCATATCTTTTCAGAGAGCATTCAAACGAATCGGTGGATATTGCAAAGGTGATGTTGATGTGTCTGATTCATGATATTGTAGAGATTGATGCAGGCGATACTTATGCATATGATACAGAAGGATTGAAGACGCAGAAGGCGAGAGAGGATGCAGCAAAGGAAAGAATTTTCTCGATCCTGCCGGAAGACCAGAAGAAGGAATTGATCGCTCTTTTCGATGAATTTGAAGAATTTGAAACTGCGGAATCCAAGTTCGCACATGCGATGGATAACCTGCAGCCATTGATGCTGAATAACAGTAATGGTGGAAATGACTGGAAAGAGCATGGAGTATGTGCAGGTCAGGTTTATGGGCGTCAGAGGAAGACGAGACTTGGATCGGAAAAAATATTTGAAGTTGTAGATCAGATCATCCAGGAAAATGTAAAAAAGGGAACAATTAAAGAATAAAATATGAAAAACACAGATATACAGTTCCGTGGAGGGAGAACTTATGATAACTTTAAATGATTACCTGTACTCCGGCGATACTATTTTCAGAGTGTTGCAGAATTATATTACAGATTTAAGAGAAGATGCGCGAAAGACAAAAAATGAAATTGACCTGATACATTGTAATTTCCTGATTCAGATCAGAGAACTTCTGGAACATAATGAATTCCTTACGACTCAGTCACAGCAGATACGGGAATTTTATAAATATATGACAAAAGAATATCCATATCTTGCATTTACAGTAAAAGGAAGAATCAAGTCTTTGATCCGTGCGGAAGAGAAATTTAATGGTTATATTGTAAAGTATATTTCAGATTATTACGAAGAGTATGGAAAGTATCCGACAACGGCAGAGTTAAAGAGCAGTCTTAGCTGTTTTCGTGATCTGATCGCATACCGGATCGTGATTTCTATGCCAAAATGTCATTATGAAAATGAAGAAGAGCGTCAGATCGCAGAACTGGAGTGTTTGTATGGAATAGCAAATGTACTGCCGGGTTTTCTTGAGGAGAGAGGGTTTACGGCAGAGTCGGCAAATGGTGTGATGGAAAGTCATTCACCACTTATGGACGACAATGTCAGACCATATTACAGAGATTATATTTCAGACAGCCAGCCGGATGAATACCAGTCGCTGCACATTACATTTTATGATAACTGTTCAAGAAGTTATATTGAGGTTCAGATCCGTACAAAGCAAATGGATGATATTGCAGAGATTGGGCCGGCAAACCATCTGGGATATGAGAAAAAACAAGAGAAAGAGCGCGCCAGAAGAAATGCGATTCCAAGAGGTGAGTGCATTTATTTTGATGAGGCGTATGAGCGCGGAATGAAGCTGTTGGGATTGGATCTGGCGAAGCTGGATGTAAATATGTTTGCAGCGATGAATAACAGTTTGATCAATGATGGATGCGGATTGTTTCGAGGAAGATTGATTTTGCCGTATGAGCATTTGTCGAGATTTCAGAATGATCTGATTGATTAGAATTAAATGATAATTTCACACTTTAAATCATAGAAGCTTTGAAGCGATGATGATATATTGTAGCTACATTTCGTGGCAGAAATGCAAAAATGATTGAAAAATTTCTGCTGATATTTAATATGGAGGAGCTTACGAATGAAAAGAAGAATTAATGGACACATAAGATTATACGCACTTATCGGTTCTTCGGTAGAACATTCAGGTTCTCCGGCCATGCAGAATTATAGCTTTGAAAGCTTGGAATAGATGCAACATGACAGGACATATCACTGATGGAGTCGGATTTATTCTCAACCTAAAAGAACATGGGGTGGAAGGTCAGAAGATGGTAATCATCGGAACAGTATTTATTGAGGATCTTGATAATAAAGAGAAGTTTGCAGAGGTTGTTAGCGAGAGCAATATTCTTGTAAATGCAACACGTGCAGGTATGGCACTGCTTGAAAATGTAATTCCGGAGCCGGAAGAACGGCTTCGTCCGGAGCTTGCAGTTGCGGATGTTGTGTATAATCTGTTGGAGACATTGCTTGTAAAGAAGGTGAAAGAAGCAGGATGCCGTGCCGCAATCGGTGGAATCGGAATGCTTCTGTGGCAGGGAGCCGCTGCTTTTGAACTGTTCACAGGGAAAGAGATGCCGGTGGATGAGGTGAAGGAGAAATTTTTCTCTGAGGCGTAAAAGAAAAATTATTGTAATTACATTAAGGCAAGCCGTTGTTACAACGGCTTGCCTTAATTATGAGAAAATTCTATTTTTATATAATTATCTGATACATAAACACCATTAAGGGCATTGTTACAATGGCTCCAATTGTTGTTAGTACGTTGATTACACTGGCATATCTGGAATCATTGTCATATACTTGACACATTTGCGTAACGGTGGAAGCTACTGGAGAAATCACAGCCATAAATACAATCAAAAGAATTTGTTCTCCGTCTTTATTCCATCCTTTGAGACCACTTATCTTTAGAATAAGTAATGCAATAAGCGGGATTGTAATTAAGCGCATGAACGAAATAAAATACGTTCTTTTGTCCGTTAATATTTTTTTTAGCTCCATTCCGCCAATTAACATTCCAGTTACAAACATACTCGCTGGTCCAATCATGGCACCTACTGAGCCAAGTGTTCCTGTAATAATTTCTGGCAGACGTATTTTTGCAAAAAACAAAGTAATTGCAATTATTATGGTAATAATATTAATGTTGGAAAAAATTTTTTTTGGATTGAATCCTTTCTCGTGGCTGAGTACATTTTTGCAATGTGTCCAGAAAAAAATGGTTTGAAGTCCCATAAATACACAGGCATAGAATACCCATTTTTCACCAAGCATAAATGTTACAATCGGCACAATCAGATTTCCTGAATTGGAATAATAAATAGACATTATTTCTACTTCATTCAAATTCAATAATTTCCCAATCAGATTTACAATCAAAAGTAAAATAATCAAAAGTAGTAAGGAGGCAATACCAGCAAGTTTTAGCCCATTTACTTTTTCCTGCGTGTAGTCTACCTGAAAAGCATTTAAAATTACCGAGGGTACAATCAGATACAGTACAAGTGTAGATAATACTTTGCTGTCTTCATCTGTTAATAATCCAAGTTTTACCACGGCATAGCCCATAAAAATCATAAGAAATAGTTTCGCAATCTGTTCCATTAAAAGTATACTCAGTTCCATTTTATCCTCTTTTCGTATTAATATTAAAATTCACGTAACTGCTCAGAGCCAACCTCCAAATAAAATTTCAAAAACAGTCTTAAAAATACAAGCATTTTATAGCTGTTTTTGAAATTTTGCTTGGCTCTGGACAGTTACAAATATTCTATTACAATAAGATTTGATGCGGAGTTACTTTTATTAAAAGACAGTAATTTGATTATTTAGACATTTTATAAATGTTTATAATATCGTCTTTATTTAATGGTTGGAAAAATCCGACAGTACCGCCTCCAGTAGCAACGCATTTCTCAGCCATTTCTTTAATCTGATCATCTGTAGGATCTATACCTAATTCATGAAGATTGATTGGCATTCCAATTTTATGACACCAGTCTTCCCAAGCTTCAATACCTTTAAGCGCTGTAGCTTCTACATCATAGAAATTTTCTGGGACATTGAAGATACGAACGGCAAACTGGGCAAATCTTGCAGGATTTGTTTTATAAACATAACGAGCCCAACTTCCCCATACAGCACAAAGTCCTGCACCGTGAGCCACATCAAACATACCGCCAAGTTCATGCTCAATTTTATGAGAAGCAAAATCTGACTGACGTCCTGTACCGGTAAGGCCATTGTGTGAAAGACTTCCAGCCCACATCAGTGTAGCACGTGCCTCGTAGTCATCAGGAGTCTTAACAGCAACCTGTGCTGCCTCGCGGACTGCAACGAGAAGTCCTTCTGCGATACGGTCGATCAGGTCAACATCCTTTGTATTTGTGAAGTAACGCTCCATTGTGTGCATCATAATATCAGAAGCACCACTTGCTGTCTGGTAAACAGGAAGTGTATATGTAAGTTCTGGGTTCATGCATGCAAACAGTGGGCGTGCACAATCATGGTTATAAGAGCGTTTCAGATTTTGTTGACCTTCGTATTCTTCAATTGTAATTACCATAGAATTACTCGTTTCAGATCCTGTTGCAGCAATTGTAGAAATACAGCCAATCGGTGCAATTTTATCTGTTTTTACTTTTCCCATGAGTAGATCTTCCAGTTCAAAGTCATTAGCAAGGCCGTAGGCAATTCCCTTAGCAGAGTCAATTGCACTCCCCCCACCAATTGGGAGAATGAAGTCTACACCTTCTTTTTTGCAGAGTTCAATTCCTTTTTTTACAAGACTGAGTCTTGGGTTGGGAACAACTCCGTCTAAATCTACATATTCAAGTCCAGCGTCTGTGAGGCCTTTATGAATCCGATCTAAAGTACCATTCGCCTGAAGATAATCTCCACCAAAGTGAACGAGCACTTTATGACCACCGAGCTTTTTGATTTCTTTTCCGGCTTCAGCTTCTACGTTTTTACCAAAAATAACTTTGGTAGGGTTATGAAATTCAAAATTAATCATTATAATTTCCTCCTTAAAGCAGTAATGATTAGTGTAACTGTCTGACACAAAGAGTACAGAACAGTTATGAATAGTTTTGATATGTTTTCATTATAGGAATAAAAATAGAAAATGAATAATGGAGAAATTGCACTAAGTTAGTGAAACTAATTTCTGATGGACAGATGATAGTGAAGTAAAGTATTCTTATAAAAGCACTATATAATAGGAAAAGACAAGAAAATTCAAGTTAAAAAAGAAAACAGAGACCTTTTACTTGAGCAAAATACACAAAAGAACAAGGAGTATAGTTGTTTAATACGACATAATTACACAATGTTTTCACTAAGTTAATAGGAGTTAGATGAAAATATCTGATTTGTAGAATAGACATAGTGCTGTGTATAATAGGCTCAAGCAGCAAGGAATACAAGAAATTGAAAGCGGGAGATGAAAATGCTTTTAGCTAGAGAGAAGAAAATTGTTACGCTGCTCATGGAACATGAGGACAAATTGACAACCACACAGATTGCTACTTCATTAAAGGTTAGTTCCAGAACTATTAAAACTGACATTAAAAAGATTAATGAAGAATTGGAAAAACATTCCTGTAGAATTAACAGTCAGCAGGGGGTGGGACTCTGGATAGAATATGATAACCATGAGGCCCAAAAGTATCTGAAAGAAGTTGCAAGAGATACCGTGGATTCTTATTTATCTCCGGAAGTTAGAAAATATCATCTGGCAGTTGAGCTTCTTTTAAAGGACGATTATACATCAATGGAAGCTCTAGCAAAGGAGTACTATATCAGTAAAGCAACGGTATTGAATGACCTGAATGAGTTAGATGAGCTATGGGAACATTATGGAATTCGTTTTATTAAAAAAGTGAAATATGGAATTAAGGTAGAGGGCAATGAAAGTCAGATAAGGTCAGCGTTGTTAGAAGCACTCAAAAGAGCAGGTGGAAGACAAAAGGTAACCATATCGAATATTCAAAATCATTTTACTGCAGTAGAACTGAAGGATTTAAGAGAAATTATTAACCAGATGGAAGGCAGATTTCAGTTTATACTTACCGATATTTCAGTTGGCGAACTTACAATGGATCTTGCTGTAATGTTGGAACGCTTATCCGCTGGAAAGACAATGGATCATGAAGGTTCTATTCCGGGAAGAGAATCCAGGAGAATGGACTTTGTATTGGGGCATTTGAAAGAATATTTGACAGAAGCTTTTGGGGTTGAGATTCCGGATACAGAAGATTGTTATCTTAAAATTTGTCTGAGTGGGCTTCGCTTCCATGTTCCTATGGAGAAGGAGCAGTCTCTTAAGGAAAAAAGGGAACGAAATCAAGAAATGTTTGATTTCATGATGGAATTGCTAATGGAATGTGATAGAAAGTTCTATTTGCAGTTAGCGGGAGACGATGAATTGATCAGTGCACTAATGGATCATTTGGAATGCATGGTGTTGAGATTACACAGCAAAATGTATACCTATAATCCAATTCTGGATGCAATAAAGAAAGAATTATTTTATGAATATGAAATTGCATCTTTCTTTATGTCAAAGTTTGCAGTTAAGTATGGATTTAATCCAACGGAAGATGAGATAGGATTCATTACATTTCATATAGGGACATCAATTGAAAGAATGAAACAAAAACAACATCAAAAATTTACTGCAACGTTGGTTTGTATGACAGGGTTTGGTACATCTCAATTCTTACGGGCTAAACTGGCAGGAAGTTTTTCAAATCTAGAGATTAGAGAAGTTTTCTCAGCATCAAGATTGTCAGAAATCGAACTGGAAAAACAAGATTTTGTGATAGCTACAGTCCCAATTGAATTGGAAGGAATTCCGGTTATTCAGGTTTCACCGGTTTTGAGTGAGGTAGATATTAAGAGGATTCAGAAATTTCTAATAAAGAAGAAAGAGTATGAACCAGAGATTCAAAAAAATTACGAATACCTACGGCGGTTTCTGCACAGTGAGATTACGATGTTTGACTGTGATTTGAAATCGAAAGAGGAAGTGATTCATCTTCTTGGAAGCAGGATGATTACAGAAGGATATGTGGATGAAGGATTTATTGATTCGGTATTTGAACGAGAAAATCTTTCAGAGACGGCACTTGGAAACTTAATCGCAATTCCACATGCATTTGAAGGACATATAAAGAGACAGGGAATCGGAGTGATGACATTAAAAAAACCGATTAACTGGGGCGATGAAAAAGTTCAGCTGATTTTTTTACTTTCTTTGGATGTTAATTCAAAAGATTACATCAAGGGAATTTTTGGAGATGTATTGGAGTTGACAAAAGATAAGAAGGCAATGGAAGTAATATTAAAAGCTAGAAAATTTTCGGAAATGTTCAGATAGGCAGAAAGGAGCTATAAAAATGAGTATGGCAGATATGATAGACGAAAGAATTGTCTCTTTCGGACTAGATGTAAAAGATAAAGAGGAGGCAATCCAGAAAATCTGCAAAATGATGTATGATGCCGGTAAGGTGACAAGTTATGAAAAATATTTACAAGGAGTAAAAGATAGAGAACTTGAATTTGAGACTGGTATGGGAAATGGAATTGCAATTCCGCATTGTAAGAGTGATTGTGTAAAAGAAGCAGCATTTACTTTGGTAAAGTTGAATCAGAAAATTGAATGGGGGTCACTTGATGGAGAACCTGTAGATTATGTTATTATGCTGGCAGCCCCGAATTCCGCAGATAACGTACATCTGAAAATGTTATCTAGTCTGGCAGTTGGCTTGATGGATGATGATTTCAGAGAGGCATTAAAGGATGCTACTGACGTAGATCAGATCATCGATATTTTTAAAAATAAAAAGGAGGAATAAGAGTATGTATCTTGTAGCAGTATGTAGTTGCCCGGTAGGAATTGCCCATACTTATATGGCAGCAGCAAATCTGAAAAAAGCGGCTCAGAAAAAGGGAATTGAAATTAAAGTTGAGACGCAGGGAGCACAAGGAGTAGAAGATGAGATTACCGCAGATGATCTTGCAAGGTGTGATGCTTGTATCATTGCAAGCGATGTGAAGATTAAAGGTTCTAGTCGCTTTAAGGATGTTCCAACAATGAACTTTAAAGTAAATGAACCGATTAAAAATGCAGATGCAGTAATTGATGAATTAGTGGAGGCATTAGGATAATTATGGCAGAACTTCAAAGAAAAAAACAAAAAAGCGTTGGCACGATTTGTAAAGATGCAATTATGACAGGTATTTCTTACATGATTCCAGTAATCGTTGGAGGTGGTGTTATCACAGCGATTGCAAAAATGATGGGAGGATATAACATTGGAGACACAGCTGCCGAGATGCAGACATTGGCTCAGGTTATTTTCACAATTGGTAACAACTTGTTTGCATTTGCAGTCCCTTGTCTGGCAGCATTTATTGCGTATGCTATTGCGGATAAGCCGGGTATTGCTCCTGGATATGCAATGGGTGTACTTGCAGGACTTATGAAAACAGGATTTGTAGGTGGTCTTGTTGGAGCTCTGATTGCAGGATGGTTTGTTCTTCAAATGAAGAAGATTAAAGTTCCGAAGGCATTACAGGGAATTATGCCGATTATGTTTATTCCAGTACTTTCGACATTGATTGTTGGGTTGTTGATGTGGTATGTTATTGGTGTTCCGATTGCATGGTTGATGGGAATTGTTACAGGATGGCTGACAGCTTTAAGTGCTGGTTCAAGATTCGTACTTGGTGCAGTTATTGGTGCAATGATCGCATTTGACAATGGTGGTCCGGTTAATAAGACAGCAGCTCTGTTTGTAAATGGACTGAATGCTGATGGATTCTTTATTCCTACATCTGCTAAGATGTGTGCAGGTATGACATCTCCTCTTGGAATTGCTATTTCTACAGTACTTCCATGGAGCCGTAACAAATTCACTAAAACTGAGAAGGAGCAGGCTTTATCATTGGTAATTCTTTCTTGCTGCTATGTTCAGGAAGGTGTAATCCCATTCCAGTTGAAAGATCCGGTAAGACTGACAGCCTCTATCTGTGTTGGTGGTGCAATTACAGGTGGTCTGTGTATGATGTTTGGACTGGAATCTCCGGCAGTACACGGTGGTGTATTCTCAGTGGCTATGACGTCTAACCCACTTCTGTTCATTGGACTGTGGCTGTTGGGAGGATGTATCACAGGTCTTCTGTATTCTATCCTTAAGAGACCTCTTGCAGAAGGTGCTGAGGATGAGGAAATGGAGAATCCGTTGATTTAAGAGTTGTTTGAAAAGTAAATAAATGCAGAGAGTCTGCCATTGGCAGCTTCTCTCACATGCTTTAGTATGTAAGTGAGATGTCTGTTTAGGACATCTCACTTTTTGAAATCAGGAGGAAGAAAAATGTACGTATCAATGAAAGACATGCTGTTACATGCGCATCGTAATAACTATGCAGTTATGGCAATTAATTGTGTTAATATGGAGCAGGTGAAGGCAGTTATCGAGTCAGCAGAAGAAGAGAAGTCCGCAGTTATTATTAATATTTCTCCTCGTCAGATGAAGGCGCATGGATATGGATATATAATGGCTCCATTGATTGAAAATCTTGCAAAGAGAGCATCTGTACCAGTTGCGTTCAATTTAGATCATGGGGCGAATTTTGAGGATATTACAGCTGCAATGCAGTATGGATTCTCTAGTGTAATGATTGATTCATCCAGCTATGAATTCGAAGAGAATGTAAGAAGAACACAGCAGATCGCAAGTCTCGCACATGGAATGGGACTTTCCTGTGAGGCAGAGCTTGGACATGTAGGACAGGCAGCACAAGCCGATGACAGTAATGTGGATCTGTATACAAATGTAAAACAGGCAAAAGAGTTCGTAGAGAGAACAAACTGCGATTGTCTGGCAGTGGCAATAGGAACAGCACATGGAGCATATCCAAAAGGAATGATTCCAAAACTTGATTTTGAACGTCTGAAGGAACTTAAAGCAGAACTTGATATGCCGCTTGTACTTCATGGAGGTAGTGGCGCTGGCGAAGAGAATATCAGAAAAGCTGTTGCATGTGGAATTAACAAGATTAATGTGTGTACAGATTTGATGCGTCATGCAACAAATGCATCTATCGCAACGTTAACAGAGAATCCACAGATTGATTATATGGATTTGTGTATTGCTGTGGAAGATGCAATGAAGGATTTTATTAAATCTTATATGAGAGTGATTGGTTCCAGCGGACAGTATTCGTTCGAGAAACATAACGGACCTGAACTCGACTAAAGAGGTCAGGATAAATTCAGGAGGTAGCTATGTCAGTGTGGAGTGACGTTTTAATAGGTCTTGCATTTGTAGCAGGAGGATACTGGTTGATCAAGACGATTTACCAGTGGAATCGTTTTAGAAGAAGCATTTATATAGAAATCTATTCAAGTTATTTTGAGTATGCATTTCGCAGGAAAAATCTAGTACGTTTGTCTGAAAGCTTTTATTTGAATAATGAGTTTGGAAAGCACAAGATTTTCTATCAGATTGCACAGGACAAGAATGAGAAGACTCCGCAGGCATATATCCTGATACTCCTTCCATCGGGAATCTACGTTCTGAACGTGAAGAATCAGAGCGGAAAGGTTGTTCTGAAGAAACATGGAGATTACAAGCAATATTACACGGAAAAAGGGAAGAAGGGACAGGCGGACAAACAGCATGAGTACCTGTTCAAGAATCCAATGGATGAGAGCAGATTTTTTGCAAAGAGAATAGAGCAGAGAATCGGGGCTACTAAGATTCCGGTGCGTTCTGTTATTATATTCCCAGAGCATGCAGAAATTACATGGGATGGAACACCTGAAAATGAAATTCCTATAATCCATAGGAAGCAGCTGATTCAGACACTGAAAGAAGAAAATGAAAAGAATGAGAGGGTGCTTTCTGACGACCAGATTGATGAATTGTATCATCTGCTGGCGGATGAATCTATCGAATTAGAAAAAAACAGTTAATATAAAAAGCTGCCGCTTTATAAAATAATCTTTTGTAAAACGGCAGCTTTTGAGTTTTTCATTGATAAAAGTTTAAAAGAAAAAATTATTTTTTGTATGGTGCTGTACTTCCTCTTTTTACAAGGGTTGGCAGCAATGTGATTTGTTCGACAGGAGCATCTGGCTGTTCGATTCTATGGACAATCTTCTTAGCAACAAGCTCACCAATCTGTGTATAAGGATGGGAGATTGTAGTTAGATTAACCATTGCTGTATCAGAAAAAGGAATATCATCAAAACTGACGATGCTTAAATCTTCTGGAATTCGTATTCCTGCACGGATGCAGGCATCCATCAATCCATAACAGGTGAAATCGCCTCCAACAAATACGGCAGAAGGGGGATTGTCAGAATGAAGAATAATTTTTTTGGCAAACTCCCGTCCAAATTCCATGTTCAGTTTTCCCGCACGGATCAAAGTCTTATCTAATGGAATTCCGGCTTCCTGAAGTGCATAGACATATCCCTCGTAACGTCCCTGACTGGTTGTAGAAATTTCTGGTCCGCGGAGCATGGCGATTCGCCGATGACCAAGTTCCAGAAGATGCTTTGTTGCGAGATATCCGCCCTGCATATTGTCCAAAGTGATCGTATCGTATGTGTTGGCAATGCCGAGTGTCCTGTTGACGAGAACAATCGGGCAGTCAGCCTGCTTTAAGAATTGAGAAAAATCATCCTCTTTTCTTGCGTCTGCCATAATCAGACCGGAGAATCCATAGTCTAAAAGACTCCAGAGAGATTCACGGTCTTTTCGTGTCATATCTGCACTGTTATAAAGTGTCATAAGATACCCCTTTTCGCGAAGAGAAGTACTAATCGTCCAGACAAGCTGTGCGTAGAAAGGATTCCGGATATCGGAAACTACAAGCGCGATGATATTCTGTTTTCCAGTAGCAAGTCCTCTGGCCATAGAGTTTGGATGATAGTTCAGTTCTGCCATGACCTGCTCTACTTTTTCACGTGTGGATTCCTTTACATTTGTTTTTTTTGTCAGAACCCTTGAGACAGTAGAACGAGAGACATTTGCTTTTTTTGCAATATAGTTAATATCAATTTTCTCATTCATGATGTTACCTCATTTGGTTTTTCTGTTGGTGCTGTCAAAAGTCTTTTTCTTAATCTTGAGTATATCATAAATACTTCTTAAAACCAATAAAAACAGATTTAAATAATGGGAGCGGTATTCACTAATATAGTGAAATAAACTATTTATTTGTGCAAATAAAACAAGAAATAAAATAAAAATTGTGACAATTTCAGATTGAAAAAGACTATAAAATATAATAAACTATGGGTAGTTCGAAAGAACAAATATTTTTTTGAATATTTATGGGAGCGGTTTCATAAAATGATCAGCGTAAGCTGAAAGGAGTTTGAGATGATAAAGGGACAAGAGGTCTGGAATGTTCATGTGACGAAAGGCATGGAAATGCGGACGATCGGAAATCACCAGGTCTGTACATTCTCAGATATGAAAAATAATTATTATGAGATTCTTGAGGAGACAGCGGAGAAATTTCCAGATAAGATTGGATTTTCTGACAACTGGAATAGAGCCTACACCTATGGAACGTTCATCGGGATGGTAGATGATTTTGCACAGTGGCTGACAGAAAAAGGGCTTCAAAGAGGACAGCATGTAGGAATGCTTCTTCATAATAGTATTGAGTTCTGTACTGTGTTCTATGCAATCTGCAAGATTGGTGCTGTTGTGATTCCATTTCCAAGTAAATATAGAGAGCACGAGATACAGGCATTGATTGAAAAAGCAGATATTGATCTGTTGGTGGCAGCAGAAAGATTTACAGACTGGGTGAAAAAGTATGAGGAACAATTTCCAATTGTCTATTCTGTTGACGAGGAAGAAGGATATGGATTCCGGCATCTTGAACTGCCGAAAGGAAAAAGAGGCGGTTCACAGGGAAAGCTTGAAGATGAGATGATTCTGATGTTTACCTCGGGAACGACATCGGTCAGTAAAGGTGTTGTGATGAAGAATTACAATGTCATTCATGCGACGATGGTATATCACCGATTATGTGAGATAACACCGGAAGATAAGACGATCATACCAGTTCCGATTTATCATGTAACGGGGTTGATTGCATTGTTAGGACTGTTTGTTTATTCTGGTGGAACTGTTTATTTATACAGAAGATATGAAGCACATCGTATTTTGGAATGTATTGAAAAGAATAAGATCACATTCATGCATGGTTCGCCAACAGTTTTTGGACTTTTGATGGATCTGAAAGAAGAGTATCCGGCACTTCCTTCCTTGCGTATGATGTTGTGCGGAAGCAGTTATATGCCGGTGGAGAAGTTAAAGCAGTTACATAAATGGCTGCCGACCACAGAGATTCGTACTGTATTTGGCATGACAGAGACAGCAAGCCCGGGAACTCTGTTTCCGACGGATACGGCTTTAAGTATTTATCCATCTTCTTCCGGAAGACCTGTTCCAGGACTGGAACTTAAAATTCTTGATGATGATGGACACGAGGTTGAGACTGGAACTGTCGGAACAGTTTATATCCGTGGAGCTAATGTAGTGGAATACTATTATAAGATGGAATCACCGTTATTTACAGAAGATGGCTGGCTCGATACGGGAGATATGGGATATCAGAACGAGGATGCATTTGTGTTTTTCGTAGACCGTAAGAAAGATATGGTTAACCGTGGTGGAGAGAAGATTTGGTGTACTGATGTAGAGGATGAACTTATCGCATTTAAGGGGGTTAAAGATGCAGCGGTTGTCGGAATTCCTAATGAGAAGTACGGAGAGGTTGCAGCAGCCGTTGTAGTTCTTGAAAAGGGTGCACAACTTACAGAGGAACAGATCAAAGAAGAAATGTTAAAAGAGATGGCAAGATTCAAGGTGCCGGAGCGGATTCTTTTTCTGGATGCAATTCCGAAGACACCAGGACTTAAGACAGATAAGAAGTATATCAGAACACTTTTTCAATAGAAGAGGAGGCATTATGTTAAAAGCAAATTTTATTACTGCACAGGAGGCAGCAGAAAAGATCCAGGATGGGTCTATATTATGCACGATAGGAATGACACTGGTCAGTGCAAGTGAATCAATTTTGAAAGCAATTGAAAAGAGATTTGAAACGGTTGGTCATCCTGCCGATATTACTTTGGTTCATTCCTGTGGACAGAGTGATAGAAAAGATGGAATTCAGCATTTGGCGCACGAAGGGCTTGTCAAGAGAATTGTTGGATCCCATTGGGGTCTGCAACCGAGATGGATGGAGATGATTGCCAACAGTCAGGTAGAAGCATATTGTCTGCCGCAAGGACAGATTGCACAGCTTTATCGAAGTATGGCATGTGGACTTCCAGGTAAGATGTCTAAGGTTGGACTTGGTACTTTCATTGATCCGAGAGTAGAAGGAGGAAAGATGAATGACCGTACAAAGCCACTTCCAGATCTTGTGGATATTCTCGAATATGGCGGAGAAGAGTACATGTTTTATAAAGAGATCCCGCTTGATACTGTTCTGATTCGAGGAACGGTATGTGATGAGATGGGAAATCTTACGACAACAGAAGAGGCAATGAAACTGGAAGTACTTCCAGCAGTTTTGGCAGCTAAAAGATATGGTGGACGCGTTATTGCACAAGTAAAACAGGTGGTACAGTCAGGAACGATCAATCCAAAGGATGTAACGGTTCCGGGAGTATTTATTGATGATATTGTTGTATGTGAGAATCCAATGGAAGATCACAGACAGACTTCATCTTGGTACTATGACCCATCCTACTGCGGACTTGCAAGAGTACCGGCAGGAGATATTCCACCGGCACCGTTCAACGAGAGAAAGTTTATTGCAAGACGAGGAGCACAGGAACTGTATAGAGGAGCAGTCATCAACCTTGGAACAGGAATTCCAAATGACATGATCGGAAAGGTCTGCAATGAGGAAAAGGTATCCGATGATGTTGTTATTACGGTAGAGTCTGGTATTTATGGTGGTGTTCAGGCCGGCGGAATTGACTTCGGAATTGGCCAGAATCTGATGGCAATGATTGGCCATCATGAGCAGATGGATTATTATAACGGAGCTGGTGTAGACATTACATATATGGGGCTTGGAGAACTGGGAGAAGACGGAAGCGTCAACTCCACAAAGATGGGAACAAGATGTACTGGAGCCGGTGGATTTATTGATATTACACAGAATGCGAAGAAGATCGTATTCCTTGGAACATTTACTGCAAGCGGTGCAAAATATGAATTCAAAGATGGTAAGTTGAACATTCTTCAGGAAGGCAAGATCCGCAAGATGGTGAGAAATGTAGCACAGCTTTCCTTTAACGGACCGATGGCAAGAAAGAAAGGTCAGGAGGTTATGATCGTGACAGAACGTGCAGTCTTCGAGCTCTGCAAAGAAGGTGTGAAGCTGATTGAGATTGCACCAGGTATCGACCTTCATACACAGATTCTAGATATGATGGATTTTAAGCCGATCATCAGCGAGGAACTAAGGGAAATGGATGCGTCCCTGTTCATTCAGAACGGACCATTCGGATTACAGCTTAAAGAGAAATAATCAAACGGGTAACAATTAAAATTAACATAAAAGAGGTACAAAAACATGGAGAAAAACAAAGTAGCAGTTATCGGAGCAGGATTGATGGGAAATGGAATCGCACAGGCTTGTGCGACAGCAGGTTACGATGTAGTAAATATTGATACATTCGAAGCTGCAATCGAAAAATCAAAAGCAACAGTAGAAAAATTGTTCAGCCGTAAAGTAGCAAAAGGATCTATGACAGAAGAGAAGAAAGCAGAAATCCTTGGACGCCTGACATACAGCCAGAACTTCGAAGATGTAAAGGGTGCGTTTCTTGTAGTTGAAGCAGTACCTGAGAAGATTGAGATTAAAAAAGATACATTTAAGAAAGTAGATGAGCTTGCAGATGCAGAGACAATCATTGTATCTAACACATCAGGATTGAGTATCTCTGAGATAGCATCTGTTACAAACCGTCCGGACAAAGTAATGGGAGCACACTTCTTCTATCCGGCACCGGTTATGAAGCTTCTTGAGCTGGTTCGTGGACTTGTAACATCCGATGAGACATATGATGTAGTGAAAGAATTTGCAGGAAAGATTGGAAAGACAACAGTAGATGCTCCAGAGTTTCCTGGATTCATGGTAAATCGTATCCTTGTTCCAATGCAGAACGAGGCAGCCTTCATGGTAATGGAAGGAAGCAAACCGGAAGATGTTGACAACGCAATGAAGCTCGGGTGTAACCACCCGATGGGACCAATCGAGCTGACAGACTTTGTTGGAATCGACACAATGCTTGCAACAATGACAGGACTTTACAACGGATTCCATGACAGCAAATATCGTCCATGCCCACTTCTTGAGACAATGGTCAAATCAGGAATGCTTGGAAAGAAGACAGGACAGGGATTCTACAAATACGATGAAAAAGGAAATAAGATCGGATCTAACTTCTAAAAATAAAATTACAGATTCAATAAATATAGTATCAAAGGCGGTTCTTGCTTACGAGAGAGAACCGCAAAAAACAGAACAACAGGAGGATATAAAAATGAAAGAAGTAGTTGTTGTAAGTGGAGTAAGACTTCCAGTAGGAAGCTATGGTGGAAGCTTAAAGGATATCACAGCAATCGATATGGGAGCTATGGTAGTTAAAGAAGCTGTGAAAAGAGCAGGAATCCAGCCATCAGATGTTGATGAAGTTGTAATTGGACAGGTTGGAGAAGTTGCAGAGAATGGCTTCATTGCAAGAGCAGTCAGTTTAAAAGCTGGAATGCCAAAAGAGACAACAGCATATTCTGTAAACCGTCAGTGTGGATCAGGACTTCAGTCTATTGCAGAGGCTGTTATGGAGATTCAGACAGGACAGGCAGATGTTGTTGTTGCAGGTGGTACAGAGAACATTTCCAGACTTCCATATTATGTAAATGATGCACGTTGGGGAGCAAGAATGGGACATAAGGTATTCGAGGATGGAGTGATTGATATCCTGACATGGCCTCTGGATGGAAACCACAATGGTGTGACAGCAGAAAATGTAGCAGAGAAATACCATGTAACAAGAGAAGAACAGGATGCGTTCGCAGTACGCAGCCATCAGAGAGCATGCAAGGCAATCAAAGAAGGTAAATTCAAAGATGAGATTCTTCCAGTTGAATTGAAAGATCGTAAGGGAAATATAACAATATTTGATACCGATGAAGGTCCAAGAGAAGGACAGAGTATGGAAAAACTTGCAAAACTTCGTCCATGTTTTGTGAAAGGCGGTACAGTTACAGCAGCAAATTCATCCAGCTTAAACGATGGCGCAGCAGCAGTTGTTGTAATGTCTAAAGAGAAAGCAGAAGAGCTTGGTGTAACACCAAAGATGAAAATTGAAGGATATGCAATTGCAGGGTTTGATGCAGAATTGATGGGATATTCACCAAAGTTCTCTAGTGAGAAACTTGCAAACAAACTAGGTGTTGATTTGAAGTCTATTGATATGTTTGAAATTAATGAAGCGTTTGCAAGCCAGGCATATGCTGTAAGTCGTGATCTTGGATTAGATCCAGAAAAAGTAAATATATATGGTGGTGGAATTTCCATTGGACATCCGATTGGAGCAACAGGAGCTATGCTTACTGTAAAAGTAATGTATGAGTTGATGAGAACAGATAAGAAAGATGCAATGATCAGTATGTGTATTGGTGGTGGACAGGGAATTTCTATGTACTTTACAAAATGTGAATAAATTATAGACTGTACTTTGTTATAGTGAGTGAAGGGGGATACTATTTTATTGTAGTGTCCCTCTTAATTTATATCCAAAGGAATAAAATATTACTAAAATAAGAAAAAATTAAGGAAATATCTTTGCGTTTCTGTCATAATAGAAAATGTGTAAGCTATAAAAGCGGTTTGTCAGTAGTGAAATACTACAGAAGGACAGGCGATAAAGTAATTACAAAGGAGAAGTCATTTGATGGGGGACAACAAGAAAAAATGGTTATGGATCAGCCTTGGAATAGTTGCAGGAATCTTGGTTTTAGGGTACATAGGAACCGCTTTGTATTTTATGAGTCATTTTCTTCCAAATACAAAGGTTAACGGGAAAGATTTTTCATATGCTAAGGAAGAAGATGTGGCAGATTATCTAAAATCAGAAGTTAAGAAGTATGAATTGAAGATTACAGAACATGCGGGACTTTCTGATAGCATTACAGGAAAAGAGATCTCTGTTGAATATAAAGAAAATGGAGCGATAGATAAATTATTAAAGGAGCAGTCCGTTTTTCTGTGGCCGGCAGCATGGTCGGGAGAGGGAAAAGGATTGTCCATCACGGCAAGTGCGGATTATGATGGGAATGCATTAGATGCGAAGATTGCAAGTCTGACAGCTGTGACAACAGAACAGGTGCAGCCGATATCTTCTATGCCGGTGTTTGACGGAGAAAAGTTTGTTCCGGGAGACATTACGGAAGGGACAGCAATCGATGCAGATGCATTGAAGAAAGCGGTAGTCCAAGCGATAGAGGGACTGCAAGAGCAGTTGGATCTTGATGAAGCAGGATGTTATGTACAGCCGCTATATACAAAAGAATCACCGGAAGTTCAGCAGGCGTGCGATGCGATGAATGCATACCTGAATGCAAGTGTAACTTATGAGATGGGACTTGATACACCGGTTGTGGTTGATAAAACAGTTATTTCACAGTGGGTGACAGCAGATGAGAATTATGTGGTGACATTTCACCCGGAACTTATACAGGAATGGGTGACACAGTTTGCGCAGCAGTATGATACTGCAGGAAAGACCAGACAATTCACTACACCGGATGGAAGAGCAACCGAAGTTTCCGGCGGAACTTACGGTTGGGAGATTAATGAAAAGGCAGAGTATGAAACACTTCTTGCGAATATTGAAAGCGGAGAAACAATAAGTCGAGAGCCGGTTTATGTGGAAGGAAAGACTGCGGCATCGCATGGTGCGCAGGATTGGGGTTCCACTTATGCAGAAGTCGATCTGACGAATCAGAAAATGTGGTATGTCAAAGACGGAGAAGTTTTGATGTCAGCAGATGTAGTGACCGGACTTCCGAAAGGCGGAAGAAGTACTCCGGCAGGAGTTTATACGATTTTGGAACGAATGCAGAATAAAGTACTGCGCGGTAATTTAAGACCGGATGGAACAAGAGAGTATGAAACTCCTGTAAAATATTGGATGCGTGTAACGTATTCCGGTGTTGGTTTTCATGATGCAACATGGCAGAGTAGTTTTGGAGGAAATGTATATACCTACAGAGGTTCTCATGGATGTATCAATATGAGTTATTCGGATGCCGGGAAATTGTATGAGTTGATCCAGGTTGGAGATCCAGTGATTATGCACTATTAAGAAAAATAATAAGAAAAAATCAAAAAATCTGCCAATCGGCAGATTTTTTTGTATACTAGAGAGTGGCTAAAAATTGTAAAAGAGGTAAAAAAATTGAAAAAGAGGTATTTAAACAATTTAATACTTCTGTTAATTGCGCTCATTTGGGGAGCTGCATTTGTTGCACAAAGTGCTGGGATGGACTATATTGGTCCGTTCACATTTAACTGTGCCAGAAGTATACTTGGTGGAATCGTATTGATTCCGGTGATTTATGTATTGGATAAGAAGAAAAAGAAGGAGGTATCACAAGGAAAAGAAGTTGTACAAAATAAGAAAACACTTATCATTGGTGGTGTTTGTTGTGGATTTTTTCTTATGCTGGGAAGTTCCCTGCAACAGATTGGAATACAATATACAACGGCGGGAAAAGCAGGATTTATCACGGCATTATATATTCTGATTGTTCCAATCCTGGGGCTGGCCGTTGGCAAAAAGGCCGGAATTAAAGTATGGATTGGTGTGGTACTTGCAGTGATCGGAATGTATTTTCTGTGTATGACATCAGGATTCTCCATTGCAAAAGGAGATTTTTATATTTTACTGGGTTCTGTTGCTTTTTCATTCCATATTCTTGTGATCGATCATTTTTCACCAAAAGCAGACGGAGTGAAGATGTCCTGTATTCAGTTTTTTGTTTGTGGAATCTTATGTATGATACCGACAATTTTATTTGAGCACCCGGAACTTTATTCTATATTGCAGGCATGGAAGCCAATTGCTTATGCAGGAATCCTGTCTTGTGGAGTAGGATATACTTTGCAGATTGTTGCACAAAAAAATACAGACCCGACAGTTGCATCTCTGCTGTTAAGTCTTGAGTCTGTATTTTCAGTACTTGCAGGCTGGGTGATTCTTGGAGAAACCTTGTCTCCAAGGGAACTTTTTGGATGTGCCCTTGTATTTGCGGCTGTGATTCTTGCGCAGCTTCCGGAGAGAAGGCCTAATCTCTCATGTAGAGATTTACAACGTGAAGAATCCCGTCCTCATCATTCGACTTTGTGATAAAGTCAGCAGATTCTTTGACAACCGGCTGGGCATTCTCCATTGCTACACCAAGACCGGCGTATTCGATCATGGACAGATCATTGAAGCCGTCGCCGCAGCAGATCATGGAATCGGCAGTGAGACCGATACTGTTCAGAAGCTTCTGCAGAGAGTGTGCTTTATCGATGTTCTGAGGCATGATCTCTAAGAAGAATGGCTCAGAACGGTAGATGTTGAGCAGCCCGTGGTATTGTTTCTGCAGCTTCGGCATCAGGTCTTCCAGGATGGAAGGTTCACCCGGGATAAGCATCTTATTGACCGGGAAATCAAGTGCGGCAGGGAAGTCCTCAACCGGACAGATCTCCATGCTGTTGATGGCGGCTTCTTTCTCAGTGTATTCATTACTTTTAATACCTGAGAGGATTACTTTATCCGTATAAGAGATAAGGTCCAATCCAGGATATTCTTTTACCGCCTCGTAAATCGGACGGATGACTTCCTGAGGGATAACCTTATTATAAATAATTGCATTGTCAGAACAGCGGGTGATTCTCGCACCGTTAAAGGAGAGCATGAATCCGCCGTATTCTTTTAGATATAATTCCTCTGCCAGAGGTGCGACACCGTTGATCGGGCGACCGCTGGCGAGGACTACTTTTTTTCCATTCTGTTGAATTTCAATCAGAGCGTCCCTTGTAGGGGGCGTTATTTCTTTTTTTGAATTGGTCAGTGTACCGTCTAGATCAAGTACAATCACTTGGTATTTCATAATAATTAAAACTCCATTTCATCATATGGTGACAGTAATTAATGATGTGCTTCATTCAGCAGCTTGGTTTTTGTATCGTACAGTTTTTGGGAAAGATCCACATATACCTTATGTGGATTGAAGAGACGTTTTGTCTCATCCCAAAGCGTCTCTTTTTCCTGACGGCAGAATTCTGCAATCTCCTTTACAGATGGGGACTCATACTTACATTCTCCATGCTGGAAGATTGGGACAAGCAGTTCACGCATTGTGTAGGTTCCACCCGGAAGAAGTGTTTTCTTCCATGTAGCATTTGGGTCAAAGAGAAGAAGCTCTTCCTCTGTATTAAATGTCTCATCAGCAAAGCAGATGAGATCAGCGCGCAGCATACCGGTTTCTTTATCGTAAATACGATAAATGGTTTTATTTCCCGGATTGGTGATCTTCTCAATATTCTCAGAAATCTTGATCTTCGGCTGGAATTCTCCATCTGCGTTTTGAATAGCAGCCAGTTTATAAACACCGCCAAAGGACGGGCAGTCTTTTGATGTAATAAGGTTCGTTCCGACGCCCCAGGAAGAAATTGCAGCGCCCTGCATCTTGAGATCGTGGATCAGAAATTCATCCAGGTCGTTGGAAGCGGCAATGACAGCATCCTGGAATCCGGCGTCATCCAGCATCTTACGCGCCTTTTTAGAAAGGTAAGCGAGATCACCGGAGTCAAGGCGGATACCGTAGCTCTTCGGTTTGATGCCTGCATCGCGCATCTCGGTAAAAACACGGATCGCATTCGGAACACCGGATTTCAATGTGTCATAAGTATCGACAAGCAGTGTACATGCATCAGGATACAATCTTGCATATTCTTTAAATGCAGTATATTCATCTTTGAAAGTCATGATCCAACTGTGTGCATGCGTTCCCATAATCGGTACATCAAACATTTCGCCGGCGAGTACATTGGAAGTTCCGACGCATCCACCGATCACGGCAGCTCTTGCTCCGTACAGTCCCGCATCCGGTCCCTGGGCGCGGCGAAGTCCGAATTCCATGATACCGTCTCCTTGTGCCGCATAAACAACACGGGAAGCTTTCGTAGCGATCAGGCACTGATGATTCAGAATCGTAAGAATTGCTGTCTCAACAAGCTGAGCCTCCATGATCGGAGCTACGACTTTCAGAAGCGGTTCTCTTGGGAAGATGACACTTCCCTCCGGGATCGCATAAATGTCTCCGCTAAAATGAAATCCGCTCAGATAATGAAGAAAATCCTCACTGAACAATCCGAGCCCTCTTAAATAATCAACATCTTCATAAGAAAAATTCAGATTTTTAATATAGTCAATGACCTGATCCAGTCCTGCCATGACGGAATATCCGCCTTTGTTCGGATTGTCACGGAAGAAAACATCGAATACAACGGTCTGATTTTCCTGTGTTTCAAAATATCCCTGCATCATAGTAAGCTCATACAGGTCTGTCAATAAAGTAAGATTTTGTGCACTCATACTAATATCCTCTCTTAAAAATACTGCCTCAGACAGGCTGTAGGCAGAAAGATTGCTCTCACATTGAAGTAATTATACATAATTCAGAAAGGTAAATCAATTCATAGAAAGAATATGTTAAAAAAATATCAAACAAAGAATCAAAGAAATTGATGAGATTCGATTGACAACAGCATAGAAAATACCTTAAGGTATAGAAAACATATTAAAAAATGGGCCGCGTAAGCCAGCGGCAGAATGGAGAAAAGATGAGATTAGGAGTAAAACAGGTACTTACGGTAGTAAAGCTGGTAGATTTTGGAGTATATCTTGGAAGTGACGAGGAGCGTGTTCTTCTTCCAAAGAAACAGGTTCCGGACGGAATCGAACTGGGAGATCCGATCGAGGTATTCCTCTATAAAGATTCTTCCGATCGTATGATCGCAACAACGAATGAGCCAAAGATCGCTCTTGGACAGCTGGCTGTCCTGACAGTAGCAGATGTGGGCAGAATGGGTGCTTTTCTTGACTGGGGACTTGAGAAGGACCTGTTCCTTCCATTTAAGGAACAGACAGAGAAGGTAGAGAAAGGCGACCGCTGTCTGGTAAGTCTTTATGTAGATAAGAGCGAGAGACTTTGTGCGACAATGAAGATCTATCACCTTCTGCAGACAGACTCTCCATATAAAAAGGATGATGTTGTAACCGGAACAGTTTATGAGGTGAATCGTGATTTGGGAGCTTTCGTGGCGGTAGATAATCTGTATTCTGCATTGATTCCGAAGAGAGAGATGTATGGAAGAATGTATCCGGGACAGGAGATTGAAGCACGTGTGGCAGCAGTCAAAGAGGATGGAAAACTGGATCTGAGTATCCGTGGCAAGATTCCGGAGCAGATGGATAAGGATGCAGAACTGATTCTGGAGTGTATTGAGACTTGTGGAGGCAAGCTTCCATTTACAGATAAGGCAGATCCGGAGCGCATCAAAGCAGAGATGGGAATGAGTAAAGCTGCGTTCAAACGTGCAGTTGGAAGACTCTTAAAACAGAAGAAAATCGTGATCAAAGAGGATGGTATTTATAGTTTGTAAAAGCAATCTGCAAACGAACCGTTACGAGTTAGAGAAAGTGACTATGACTTGTAGGAAGTGTTGTTTCAAATAGAAAAAAGTGTGAGATTCTATATGCTGAAAATAAGAAAAATAGTGATTCTTCCTACTTGTAATATGCTTTAAATACGTTATAATAACATTAGGAATGAGAAAATGATAGGTAATATCATTCCCAGATGAATTTAAGAAGTAAAGTTATAATTAAATTGTTAAAAGAAAGGGGTATTTAGAATGAAAGTTCAGAATATTACAGATGTTGAAGGATTCTTTAAGGTAGTAGATTCCTGTAAAGGAAGAGTAGAGTTAGTAACAGGTGAGGGAGACAGACTGAATCTGAAGTCTAAACTTTCCCAGTATGTATCTATGGCTAATATCTTTGCTAACGGAGAGATTCCGGAGCTGGAAGTTATTGCTTATGAGAAAGAAGATACAGATAAGCTGATCCAGTTTATGCTGGATGGTGGAAATAAATAAGATTTAACATTTTAAAATTTCCATAAAGAGTGTAAAATAAAGGGAAGGGATTCTGACCTGTGTATCAAGTCAGAGCCTTCCCTTTTCTTAGTTAAAATTTGATCATTGAGGTGAACTATGAGTTTTGCACATTTGCATGTCCATACAGAATTTAGTCTGCTGGATGGATCGAATAAGATAAAAGAATACGTGTCCAGGGTCAAAGAACTTGGGATGAACAGTGCGGCAATTACAGATCACGGTGTTATGTATGGTGTGATCGATTTCTATCGGGAAGCCAAGAAGCAGGGAATCAATCCAATCCTTGGATGTGAAGTGTATGTGGCTCCGAATTCTCGCTTTGATCGCGAGATCACAGGAGGAGATGACAGATATTATCATCTTGTGCTTCTGGCAGAAAATGAGGAAGGATATGCGAATCTGACGAAGATTGTTTCGAAGGGATTTGTGGAAGGTTATTACTATAAACCGCGAGTGGATAAGGAACTTCTGCGCAAGTATCATAAAGGTATCATTGCTTTAAGTGCCTGTCTGGCAGGTGAGGTGGCAAGATTCCTGACGAAGGGACTATATGAAGAGGCGAAGAAGACAGCCTTAGAGTATCAGGAAATTTTTGGCGAAGGGAATTTCTTCCTGGAGTTGCAGGATCATGGCATACCGGAGCAGGGACTTGTCAATCAACAGCTATTCAAAATGTCTGAAGAGACAGGAATTGAGCTGGTTGCTACGAATGATATTCATTATACATATGCAGAAGATGCGAAGCCACATGATATTCTACTTTGTATTCAGACCGGAAAGAAGCTTTCAGATGAGAATCGTATGCGGTATGACGGCGGACAGTATTATGTGAAGTCAGAAGAAGAGATGCTGCGTCTGTTCCCTTATGCGAAACAGGCGTTGGAAAATACACAGAAGATTGCGGATCGATGTCATGTCGAGATTGAATTTGGTGTAACAAAACTTCCGAAATATGATGTGCCGGATGGTTATACTTCCTGGGAATATTTGCAGAAGCTTTGCTATGAAGGATTGGAAAAGCGTTACGGTGATCCTTCGGAAGAATTGAAAAATCGTTTGTCTTATGAATTGGAAACAATCCATCAGATGGGCTATGTAGACTATTTCCTGATCGTGTGGGATTTTATTAAATACGCAAAAGATCACGGAATTTCAGTAGGACCGGGACGTGGATCAGCCGCAGGAAGTATTGTATCATATTGTCTTGAGATCACGACAATCGATCCAATCCGTTATCAGTTGCTGTTTGAACGTTTCCTGAATCCGGAACGTGTATCCATGCCCGATATCGACGTTGACTTCTGTTATGAGAGACGTCAGGAGGTTATTGATTACGTTACAAGAAAATATGGAAAAGACTGTGTGGCTCAGATCGTTACATTCGGTACCCTGGCAGCACGAGGTGTGATCCGTGATGTTGGACGTGTAATGGATCTGCCATATGCTTATGTGGATTCTATTTCCAAAATGATTCCGCAGGAGCTTGGAATCACAATTGATAAAGCTCTGAAAATGAATCCGGATCTGAAAAAGTTATATGATACGGATGAGACGGTGACAAATCTGATCGATATGGCGAAGCGTTTGGAAGGATTACCGAGACATTGTTCTATGCATGCCGCCGGTGTTGTGATCTGTCAGAAGCCAGTTGATGAGTATGTACCGCTTTCAAGGGCAGCAGACGGAACAATCACAACGCAGTTTATCATGACGACACTTGAGGAACTTGGACTTCTGAAAATGGACTTCCTGGGTCTTCGTACATTGACTGTGATACAGAATGCAGTGCTGCTTGCAAGAAGAAAGCAGCCGGAACTGAATATCAATCAGATAGATTACAATGATCAAAAGGTGCTGGATTATATCGGAACCGGTAAGACAGATGGTGTGTTCCAGCTTGAGAGTGCTGGAATGAAAGGGTTCATGAAGGAACTGAAGCCGCATAACCTGGAAGATGTTATTGCCGGAATTTCGCTGTATCGTCCTGGCCCGATGGATTTCATTCCGCAGTATATCCGAGGAAAGAATGACAGTTCTTCTATCACATATGATTGCCCACAACTGGAGCCGATCCTTGCCCCTACTTATGGATGTATTGTCTATCAGGAGCAGGTTATGCAGATCGTACGAGATCTTGCCGGATATTCACTGGGACGAAGCGATCTTCTGCGCCGTGCAATGTCAAAGAAAAAGGCTGCGGTCATGGAGAAAGAACGGAAGATCTTTATTTATGGTGATGAAGAGACAGGCGTACCGGGATGTATAAAGAATGGAATTGATGAACAGACTGCAAATAAGATTTATGATGAAATGATCGATTTTGCAAAATATGCGTTCAATAAGTCTCATGCGGCTGCATATGCAGTGGTTTCTTATCAGACTGCATGGTTAAAATATTATTTCCCGGTAGAATATATGGCAGCACTTATGACATCAGTTATTGATAACCCGTCAAAGGTGTCGGAGTATATTTATGCATGTCGTCAGATGAATATTAAGATCCTGCCGCCGGATATTAATAAAGGTGAAGCAAACTTCTCTGTAGATGGCGGGGATATCCGTTATGGACTTGCTGCGATCAAGAGCATCGGAAGACCGGTGATCAAGGCAATCGTGGAAGACAGAGAAGAACTCGGATTATTCCAGAACCTAGAAGACTTTATTACCCGTCTTTCAGCAAAGAATATATTAAATAAACGCACGATAGAAAATCTGATCAAGGCGGGGGCATTGGATACGCTTGGCGGAACAAGAAAACAGTTCATGAGTATCTATGTACAGATCGTAGATCATGTAACTCAAGAAAAAAAGAACTCTATGGTTGGACAGATGACATTGTTTGATCTGGTGAGTGAAGATCAGAAAGAAGAATTTCAGATCAGGATGCCTGATGTGGGAGAATACTCCAAAGAAACACTTCTCGCATTTGAAAAAGAAGTACTTGGAATCTATGTCAGCGGACATCCGCTTGAGGCGTATGAGGAGAAGTGGAAGAAATCCATTTCTGCGACAACGGCGGACTTTCAGCTGGATGAAGAGACCGGTCATACAAAAGTGCATGATGGGGCGAAAGAAATTATTGGTGGAATGATCACAGAGAAGACCATAAAGCATACAAAGACGAATCAGATGATGGCCTTTATCACGATAGAAGACCTTTTGGGAACAGTGGAGGTTGTTGTGTTCCCGCGAGATTATGAGAAGAATAGAGATTATCTGGAAGCAGACAGTAAGGTATTTGTTCGCGGAAGAGTTTCGGAAGAAGATGATAAGCCGAGCAAGCTGATTTGCGAAAAAATCATTCCGTTTGAGCAGACAAAGAAAGAGCTATGGATTCAGTTCCCGGATAAAGAAACGTTCTTAGATCAGGAGCAGATCGTCTATGGCTATTTGGCGGATTCTGATGGAAATGATGAAGTTGTAATCTATTGTGCAAAGGAACGTGTGGTGAAAAGACTGCCGAAAAATAGGAATATCGGTATAAATGAACAAATTTTAAGCAGATTGATGAATCATTTTGGAGAGAAGCGAGTAAAAGTAGTGGAAAAACCTATTGAAAACATATTCTAAATAAGGTAGAATATTGGCGGAGTTGATAAAAAATTGACAATGATTGGTTTTGGCAGTAATCAGACATTTCAGAGAAAGGGTGGACTAAAACATGGCAGAAAATAAAAAAGTCGACAAGGAAAAATATCTTGATGAAATCGAAGACAGCATCCGTACAATCGGTATCCTGACAAGTGGAGGAGATGCTCCGGGAATGAACGCAGCAATCCGTGCGGTAGTAAGACGTGCACTTGCAAAAGGACTTAAAGTCCGCGGAATCCGCAGAGGTTATCATGGACTTCTGAAGGAAGAAATCATTGATATGTCAGCGCGTGACGTGTCTGATATCATTGAGCGTGGAGGTACAGTTCTTCAGACAGCCCGTTGTAAGACAATGCGTACAGAAGAAGGTCAGCAGAAGGCAGCTGCAATCTGTAAGAAGTACGGAATCGATGGACTGGTAGTAATCGGTGGAGACGGATCTTTCGCAGGAGCTCAGAAACTGGCAAACCTTGGTGTAAATACAATTGGCATTCCAGGAACAATCGACCTTGATATTGCATGTACAGACTACACAATCGGATTTGACACAGCTGTTAACACAGCGATGGAAGCAATTGATAAGGTTCGTGATACTTCAACATCTCATGAAAGATGTAGTATCATCGAGGTTATGGGACGTGACGCAGGATATCTTGCACTGTGGTGTGGTATTGCTAACGGAGCTGAGAAGATTCTTATGCCTGAGGAAAAAGATTATGATGAGCAGGCATTGATCGAAGATATTCTTGCAAATAAGAAACGTGGTAAAAAGAACTACATCATCATCAACGCAGAGGGTGTTGGAGATTCTATCAATATGGCAAAGAGAATCGAGGAAGCTACAGGAATTGAGACAAGAGCAACAATTCTTGGACACATGCAGCGTGGTGGAAGCCCGACATGTAAAGACAGAGTATATGCTTCTACAATGGGAGCTATAGCAGTTGATCTTCTTTGCAAAGGAAAGACAAACCGTGTCGTAGGATACAAGAACGGACAGTTTATTGATTTTGATATTGAAGAAGCACTTGCTATGAAGAAGACAATTCCTGCATATCAGTATGATGTAGCTAAGACTCTTGCTCTGTAAAAATGTGAAATAGCATTGCAAATATCACTTTGAGTTATTATAATAGAATAGCAATGGTTACCAGATGACTGGTAATGAAATATAACATTCAGCCATGCAGCCTTTGTAAGAAGGTTACATGGCTGAATTGTGTATCTGCGATAAGATAAAAATAACTGATAAGGATAGATTAAGGGGAGAACTTTGACGGACATGAAGAATAAAAAGATGGCACCGATCGGGGTGTTTGATTCAGGAGTCGGAGGACTGACGGTAGCGAGGGAGATATCAAGACAATTGCCGTATGAGAACATTGTTTATTTTGGGGATACGGCGCGTGTTCCATATGGAAGTAAATCACAGAATACGATCATTCGTTTTTCAGAACAGATTATCCGTTTCCTGAGGACGAAACAGGTGAAAGCAATTGTGATCGCATGTAATACAGCGAGTGCACTTGCTTTGGATGCAGTGAAGGATGAGTTTGATCTTCCGATTATAGGAGTAGTCATTCCGGGAGCGAGAGCAGCAGTAGAAGCTACAACGAATGGGAAAGTCGGTGTGGTAGGTACTGAAGCAACGGTTCAGAGTGGAATGTATACGAAAGTGATTCAGGGAATGAATCCTAAGATTGAAGTGATTGAGAAAGCATGTCCACTTTTTGTGCCACTGGTTGAGGAAGGGTTCAAAGAACATATTGTGACAAAACAGATCATAGAATATTATCTTGAATCCATGCGTAATACAGATATTGATGCGATGATCCTTGGATGTACGCATTATCCGCTTCTGAGATCCAAGATCAGAGAATATATGGGTGACAGGATCCAGATCGTGAATCCGGCATATGAGACAGCGATGGATCTGAAACGATTGTTGGAAGAGAAAGAGATGGCAAATGATGAAACGACAGAACACCATAGTGAGTATTCTTTCTATGTCAGTGATGCAGCTGAGAAGTTCAGAAAGTTTGCGAATACTGTGATGCCTTTTGATGTTCCGACAACAAATGTAGTAAATATTGAAGAGTATTAATTAGTGATTCTGAATCAGGAAAGTTATTTCGTGCTTGTACGTTGGTTGCGGAAAGACTGACGGAATGAAATCTTCCTGATTCTTTTCTATGGAGAATTCATTTATGACAAAAGACGTACTGGTAAGCATTTCCGGAATGCATGAGGAGATTGTGGCAGTTGCACCGGAGGTAGAAGATGATGAGAACGAAGCAATCGAAGTTGTGACACCAGCAACATATTATTTGAAGAACGGAAAACATTATATTGTCTACGAGGAAGTTGTAGAAGGAACTTCCGGAGTGATCAAGAACAGAATTAAGATTAACGGAGATGAATGTGTAGAGATCGTGAAAAGCGGTCTTTCAAACTCTCATATGATCTTTGAGAAAAATAAAAAGAATCAGACATTTTATAAGACGCCTTATGGACAGATGCTGATCGGAGTGAATACGAGACACCTTCAGGTTGATTTTGAAGAAGATAAGATAGCGGTCCAGATTGATTATGAACTGGACGTAAATCATGAACCGATGGCAGACTGTAAGATACGGATGAATATTGTTTCCAAGGACAGTGGAAAGTTTTCAGTGCTTAGTTAAGATACAAGAACGCCGAGGCATTTTTGGATAAGCAGGCGGAAAAATGAAAAAGATAAGAATGAGAGGATAAGATGATGGTAATAACACTGATCGAGAAAGTATATTCGTTTTTATGGGGCGATCTGTTTCAGATACCGCTTCCAGGCGGCGGAAGTGTGGGAATATCACTTCTGATTATTCTGTTGATTCCAACAGGAATTTATTTCACAATCCGTACAAGATTTCTTCCAATCCGTCTTTTCCCGGAGATGGTAAGATCGTTGAATAGTAAAAAAGGGAAAGAGGATGGGCTGTCTAATTTTCAAACTCTGATTGTATCAACAGCAACCCGTGTGGGAATGGGGAATCTGGTAGGTGTTGTTGCAGCTATTTCAGCCGGTGGAGCTGGAGCAGTGTTCTGGATGTGGATCACGGCACTGATCGGTTCTTCCACAGCATTTGTTGAGGCAACACTTGCACAGCTTCATAAAGAAAAAGATCCGTTGTATGGAGGATACCGCGGAGGTCCGGCATATTATATCCATCACTACATGGAAGAACATCAGGGAAAGAAAAAGAGATATTCAGTGATCGCAGTATTGTTTGCAATTTCAGGATTAATCTGTTGGTGTGGTATTAGCCAGGTGATCAGTAATTCAGTGACGTCTTCGTTTGAAAATGCATTTTCTATCCCACCAATTTATACAACTGTGATTTTGGTAGTTCTGGCAGCAGCGATCGTGCTTCGAAAGAATGCAACAGTAAAGGTTCTGGATGTTATGGTTCCGATCATGGCAGTGTGTTATTTCCTGATCACAGTATTTTTAATCCTTATGAATCTGTCCAGCATACCGGGGGTGTTCTCACGTATTTTTGAGGAAGCATTTGGAATCCGCCAGGTGGCAGCAGGTGGTTTTGGAGCCGTTTTGATGAATGGAGTGAAGAGAGGATTGTTCTCAAATGAAGCCGGTTCAGGATCCGCTCCATGTGCAGCAGCTGCGGCAGAGTGTGATCTCCCGGTAAAGGCAGGACTTGTTCAGGCATTGGGCGTATTTATCGACACAATTGTGATCTGTAGCTGTACAGCTATGATCATGTTGCTTGTTCCGCAGGATCAGATTGAGGGACTTGCAGGAATGGAACTGCTTCAGACAGCGATGAGATATCATCTTGGAGAAGCAGGGGTGATCTTTATCGCAGTGATGCTGTTCCTGTTCAGCTTTTCTACATTTCTTGGAATTCTGTTTTATGCAAGAAGTAATGTGGCGTATCTGTTCGGTGATAACTGGGCATCCCAGACAGCATATAAAGTGCTTGCACTTGTGATGTTATTCATCGGAGGAATCGCAGCGTATACATTTGTATGGGATCTTGGCGATGTCGGAATCGGACTGATGACGATCTTCAATACAGTGATTCTGTATCTGATGGGCGGTCAGGCGTTGAGAGAATTGAAGAAATACGAGGCAGTGAGAAAAGAACAAAAGAAAAAGAATTAAAAAAATAAGTTCAGTCGAATTATTTGACTGAACTTATTTTAATGTTTCTTATTTTTCTTTCTTTGAGAAAAATCTTTTTTTCTTCTTTTTCTCTGGAATATCAAGACCACCGCGGACGCTCTTGATGCCTGTGATATAGATACCACTTACAACGACTTTCGCTTCTTTCTTCACTGGTAGAACTTCGAAAACCTTTGCATCACACATCAGAGTCATAACCTTTGGTCCAACCTTTGCTTTTACAACCGGTACTTTAGAACGTCTTAAATACTTTGGTGTATTCTCAAGAACAACGGCCGGGAGTCCTGCATCTTTTAGCTTCATCTTCTTTTTATCAATAATGAGCATGCTGATGGTCTGCGCAACTGCGTCCATCTGCTGCTGCTGTTCAGCCTGCTTCTTCTGCGCTTTCTTTCCGAAGAAATAGAGTGCTACGCAAACCCCGATGAGAACTACGAGGACGATGAGCATGATTATCATAGGTGTACTCACGATAAAACCCTCCTATTTACTATTTTCCGCTTAATTCGCATTTAATATTGTAACATTCTTTATTACAAAGTGCAAGCAGACAGGGGACAATTTTACAATTTGGGGTTACTTTTAAGACGCAAACAGAGTATACTATGTATTATGGTGGTTTATTATTGTTTGCAGAAAGATAGAACAGTAACGCGTTGTCCGAAGAATGTGATGGAGTATAGTGAGCAATAATATTTTCACGTTGATTAAGAGAAAGGGAGAGTTGAATGGCAGAGACAATATGGAACACAGTGGTGATGGTTTTTCATTTTATTATGAAGAATATCGTTATCATTAATATTCTTTTATCTCTGATTATTGTATTCTTTGAAAGAAGATCACCGCAGGCAGTATGGACCTGGCTGCTTTTGCTTTATTTTATTCCGATTGTCGGATTTATTCTATATCTGATCATAGGGCAGGATTATCACAAGAATAAGATGTTTAAGGCAAAGGAGATTGAAGGTGAGCTGAAATACGCTGTGCGAAGGCAGGAGGAAACCATTTATCACAGGCAGCTGAAGATGACGAGTCCGGCACTTAACCGGTTCCGGGATCTTGTGCTGTATAATCTGGAGGCCGGACAGGCAGTTCTGACAGATAATAATGATATCCGTATTTATACAGATGGTAAAGAGAAGTTTCATGCACTGATCGAGGAAATGAAACGTGCGAAGAAATATATCCATGTACAGTATTATATTATCAGGAACGATGAAGTGTGGCAGGATATAGAGAAGGTATTGATCGAGAAAGCACATGAAGGTGTAGAAGTCAGAGTTTTGTTTGACAGTATGGGATGTCGTACCATGCACAAAAGAGATTGGGACAGGCTGAAATGCGAAGGAATTCGGGTCGCAGAATTCTTCCCGGCGATTCTGGGACAGCTTCAGATGCGTGTGAATTATCGAAATCACAGAAAGATTGTCGTGATTGATGGAAAGGTTGGCTTTGTTGGTGGTTTCAATGTAGGCAGGGAATATATTGGAAAAGACGAAAAGTTTGGTTATTGGAGAGATACACATTTGTGTATTGAAGGTGCAGCGGTAACATCTCTTGCAGTGAGGTTTGTCCTGGATTGGAATTATGCGGCTCATGAGAACTTGTTTTTGGAAGATCATTTGTTTGAGATTCCGCAGTATGACAGGCATGGATTTGATCCAGTACAGATTATCTCAAGTGGACCGGATTCACAGACGAAGACAATCCATGACAATTATCTTCATCTGATCCACAGTGCAAGAAATCATGTCTATATACAGACACCGTATTTCATACCGGATGCGTCCATTCTGGATGCGTTGAAGATTGCAAGCAGATCCGGGGTAGATGTCAGAATTATGATCCCATGCAAACCAGATCATCCATTCGTTTACTGGGCAACCTATTCTTATATTGGGGAGATGGTTGCAGCAGGCGCAAAATGTTATGTCTATAATAATGGATTCCTTCACGCAAAGACATTATCAGTAGATGGCATGGTTGCCTGTGTAGGTACAGCGAATATGGACATCCGAAGTTTTGGCCTGAATTTTGAAGTGAATGCAACAATCTATAGTGAGCGTACAGTGCAGAGGCTGGAAAGAGCTTTTGAGAATGATATGACAATGAGTACGCAAGTGACACGAAAGATATATGAGGAGAGGAATTTACTGATCCGGTTCAAGGAACAGTTTTCCAGATTACTGTCACCACTTTTATAGTGGATAAGACAAAAAATAAAAAAGAGATTATAAAAGAGGAGAAACAGGAAAATGAAAAAAAGAGTGATTGCGGTTCTTACAGCGGTTCTGATGACAGCATCTTTAGTAGGATGCGGAAGTGGTAAGTTGTCTAATGATTATGTGACAGTGAACAAATATAAAGGACTTGAAGTAACAGAGGTTGCCAAAAACGAGGTGTCCGATGATTCTGTAGAGCAGGAGGTACAGTCCAGACTGGAAGCTGCTGCGACAGAACAGGATGTAACAGACCGCGCGGCACAGAGTGGAGACTGGGTAAATATTGATTATACAGGCACGATGGATGGAACTGCATTTGACGGTGGCACAGCTACAGGATATGATTTGGAACTTGGATCAGGTTCATTTATCGGAGCATCCGGAGATTACCAGGGATTTGAAGATCAGATCGTGGGACATAATACAGGTGAAGAATTTGATATCACTGTACAGTTTCCGGAGGGATATCCGAGTGCGGATCTTGCGGGAAAACCGGCGAATTTTCACATTGTATTGAATAAGATTTATCAGAAAGTAGCACCGGAGCTTACAGACGAGTGGGTTGTGAATAATAGTGAAAGCAGCAAGACGGTTGATGAATACAAGGAAGAGGTGAAAAATTCTCTTCAGGAGCAGCAGGACGATTCAGGTAATTCACAGTTGAAACAAGAAGTACAGACTGCTTTACTGGATCAGATAGAGGTAAATAAATATCCTGACGGTGCGGTAGACGAGCAGGTGAAACAGGCAAATGACTACTATACACAGATTGCACAGATGTACGGAGTAGAGCTGAATGATTTCATTACAACTTATCTGAATATGACAGAAGATAAATTTAACGAAAAAATTGAGGAATCCGCAAAACAGGCTGTGCAGCTTGAAGAGGCTGTAAAACTAATCGCAAAGAAAGAGAAACTGGAACCGTCTGATAAGGAATACGAAGAAGGAATGCAGGAGTATGCGGACAAGGCAGGAGCAGATCTGGATACCTACAAAGAGCAGGTGGGAGAAGATGTTCTGAAAGATGCAATCCTTCGTGATAAAGTACTGGACTATCTGGTAGATAATTGCGTACAGGTAGAACAGTCCGATAAAAATTAAAGGGGAATAAAGGAGGAAGAAAATCATGATTAAAATGGAGAATGATGTGCTCAGCGTAGAGATTGCAGAGCATGGTGCGGAGCTGACAAAACTGTATAACAAGAAAACAGGTACAGATCTTCTCTGGGATGCAGAACCCCAATTTTGGAAACGTCATTCACCGGTGTTATTTCCAAATGTGGGAAAAACCTATAAGAACACAGTGAAGATCAACGGTACACAGTATCCGACATCACAGCATGGATTTGCAAGAGACAGTGAGTTCAAATGTATTCATGCAGGCAAAGAAACATCAACCTTTCTTCTGACATCAACAGAAGAGATGAAGGAAGTTTATCCATTTGATTTTGAACTTTTCATTACTTACACACTGGAAAAAAACGTACTCCATGTAAAATGGGAAGTAAAGAATCCGTCTGATGAGACAATTTATTTCACAATCGGAGCGCATCCGGCCTTCCGCTTTGCAAAGAACGAGGAAGGAAAGACAGATTATATTCTGAAGTTCCCTGGAAAAGATGAATTGAAGTATTGTTTGATCAATATGAAAGAAATGGCTCCTGATCCGGAGGAACTGCATGAGATGAAACTGAATGAAGAGACATATCCGTTGACAGAAGAACTTTTTGAAAATGATGCGTTGATCTTTGATAATACGCAGATTGAAGAAGCATGGATCTGTCATAAAGACGGAACTCCGTATGTGGGAGTTAAGTCTGAAGGATTCCCAAGCTATGGAATCTGGTCCGTAAAAGACGCACCGTTTGTCTGCCTGGAACCATGGATGGGAAGATGCGATAATATTGGATTTGATAAAGAAATCTCTGAGAAGCCTGGAATTAATAAGGTAGAGAGCGGGGAGACTTTTGAAAAAGAATATCAGATCATTGCAGCAGTAGAATAATGAATAGTTAGGGATACTCATAACAGTCCCCCTTCAGTAAGGAAAAGCCCCCGGAAGTTAACCGGAGGCTTTTTTCTCTTTCATTCTCTTGATCACTTTCAGACGCGTGAACTCTTCACGCTCTTTTTCTTCCAGTGCATTGGTGATCGAGTAGACCAGATTCGAATACATTGGAATTGTAATATTCTGAAGTGCATTTGCTCGTTTCTGCGTCTTCTTAATATTACTTGCAAGACGGTAAGCAGCGTTTTCTACCATGGAAAGCTTGATCGTAAGGTCCTTTACCTTGCGGAAGGCCTCACGGGCAATATCAATCGATTCCTTTGTGGTACTGAAGGCATAGGTCGGCTGACCGGCATCCGGTATATATTTCACATGAGGAATCTCGGTTCCCATGATGCTTCGCGTCTGGATCGTGATAGAATTTTCAATCGGTACAGTGTAGGCGAGCTGTTCTACCATACTGATACCGTTTTCGATATTAGCACGCTGCAGGCATTGATAAGCATAAGTGAAAGTCGAATCAATCTCTTCCTGTATGGTGCGTGCTTCTTCGATCAGATCCATCAGTTCACGAATCAGGATGTTACGCTTCTTATCCATCAGATCATAACCCTGCCGGGCAAGTGCAAGAGAGTTCTTGGCCAGCATCAGATTACCTTTTGTTGGAAATGTACGTGGATCCATGAAGCTCCCTCCTTTCCCTAGTCTTCTACAGCAGGTTTATAGTATTTATCAAGAATCTTCGTGTCAACACGGTCGAGTTCTTCTCTAGGGAGTTTTCCTAAAAGTTTCCATCCCAGATCCAAAGTCTCTTCCATTGTACGGTTTTCATTAACACCCTGTCCGATGTAATGTTGTTCGAAGTCGATTCCGAATTCCAGATATTTCTTATCTAGTGGTGAAAGTTCATCTTCACCGATAACAGAAGCCAGATTTCTTGCATCTCCAACTTTTGCATAAGCGGAGAACAACTGATTGGCAAGATCCTGATGATCTTCACGTGTAAAACCTTCTCCGATACCGTCCTTCATCAGACGGGAAAGGGATGGCAGGATATTGATCGGAGGATAGATTGACTGCCCATGGAGCGGGCGGTCAAGTACAATCTGTCCCTCGGTGATATATCCCGTCAGGTCAGGAATCGGATGCGTGATATCGTCGTTTGGCATAGTCAAGATCGGAAGCTGTGTTACAGATCCGTTTACGCCCTGTACAATACCGGCACGTTCGTAGATGGTTGCCAGTTCACTATACAGATATCCCGGGAATCCTTTACGGCTGGGAATTTCTCCTTTTGAGGAAGAGACCTCACGCATGGCTTCAGCAAAAGAAGTCATATCGGTAAGGATAACGAGGATATGCATATTTTGTTCAAAAGCCAGATACTCCGCAGCTGTCAGTGCAACCTTTGGCGTGATCAGACGTTCTACAACCGGGTCATTTGCCAGGTTCAAAAACATTGCCACGTGATCGGCAACACCGCTTTCTTCAAATGTGTTACGGAAGAAATCAGCAACGTCATGTTTTACTCCCATAGCGGCAAATACGATTGCAAATTTTTCATCAGAATCACTTCCAAGAGAGGCCTGTTTTACGATCTGTGCAGCAAGCTGATCGTGCGGAAGTCCATTTCCGGAGAAAATCGGAAGCTTCTGTCCACGAATCAGAGTTGTCAGTCCGTCGATCGCGGAAATCCCGGTGCGGATATAGTTTCTTGGGTATTCTCTGCGGACCGGGTTGAGCGGAAGTCCGTTCACATCTCTTTTTAAAGTGGAGACAAGCGGCCCGAGGTCATCGATCGGCTGTCCGATACCGTTGAAGGTACGGCCAAGGATATCCGGGGAGAGTGCAATCTCCATCGGGTGTCCGGTCAGTTTCGTATGTGTATTTTTCAGGGACATATTTTCAGAACCTTCGAAGACCTGGATTACTGCCTTGTCTTCGTAAATCTCTACAATACGTCCTATTTTGCGTTCTGTGCCGTCTACGACAAATTCTACGATCTCATCGTAAAAGGCGTCCTGTACGCCCTCTAACACGATCAGAGGGCCGTTGATACTGCTTAAGCCAAGATATTCAATTGACATGATAGTGGTCCCTCCTTATGCATTTTTCTCAAGTACGTGCTGATAGAAAGCGTCAATATCTCTGTGATACTGTGCAAACATTTCCGGGCGGTTATTTGGAACATCATATTTGATCGCAATGACACGATCGAAAATATTCTCAGATTTTAATACGGACATCGGATGTCCCATTGTGACAAGGGTACGTGCCTGCTTGTAAAGGTACAGGATCGTATCCATCATCAGGAACTGTTTTTCCATAGAAACGCAGGTGTCATCCGGGTGGAATGCATTTTGCTGCAGGAAACCAAGACGGATCACACGGGCAATCTCAAGGACAAGTTTCTGGTCATCCGGGAGTACATCACTTCCGATCAGTTTTACGATCTCAAGAAGACTACTTTCCTGATTCAACAGTGCCATCAGACGGTTGCGGTAGTCAACGAATTTTGGAGACACATTGTCCTGATACCAATGGCTTAAGTCATTCAGATACTCACTGTAACTGGTCAGCCAGTGGATCGCCGGGAAATGTCTCGAGTAGGCAAGACTCTTATCCAGTCCCCAGAAGCAGCGGACGAAACGTTTGGTGTTCTGTGTGACCGGTTCGGAGAAGTCACCGCCCTGCGGGGAAACTGCACCGATGATCGTGACAGAACCGTCGGTTCCGTTCAGGTTATGCATCATGCCGGCACGCTCATAGAATGCAGACAGGCGAGATGCAAGGTATGCCGGGAAGCCTTCCTCGGCAGGCATCTCTTCCAAACGTCCGGAAAGCTCTCGAAGAGCCTCCGCCCAACGGGAAGTAGAGTCGGCCATGATCGCTACATCGTAGCCCATGTCACGGTAATATTCTGCCAGAGTGAGTCCGGTGTAAATGCTGGCTTCACGGGCAGCAACAGGCATGTTGGAAGTATTGGCAATCAGTGTAGTACGGTCCATCAGAGGTTTGCCGGTACGAGGATCGGTCAGTTCGCTGAACTCTTCTAGAACCTGAGTCATCTCATTTCCACGTTCACCGCATCCGATATAGATGATGATATCTGCATCAGCCCATTTCGCAATCTGATGCTGTGTCATTGTCTTTCCGGTTCCGAATCCACCTGGGATGGCAGCAGTACCGCCTTTTGCGATCGGGAACATGGTATCGATGATACGCTGTCCGGTAACAAGCGGAACAGATGCCGGGAAACGATGATGAGTCGGTCTCGGAGTACGGATCGGCCAGTGCTGAGTCATAGTCAGCTCTTTCTCCTCTCCGTTAGGAAGTTCCAGACGAACCAGAGGTTCGTCAATTGTGTATTCACCATCTGCGACAGTGACAAGAACAGTTCCCTCTACTTCAGGAGGAACCATACATTTATGAGTGATCGCATGTGTTTCAGGAACTTCTGCGATAATATCACCTGCATGGAGATAATCCCCCTGCTTTACAGTAATATGTGCCTTCCATTTTTTTGTGCGGTCCAGAGAATCGACACTGACACCGCGTGTGATAAATGCACCGCCTGAAGATTCTGCAATATTCTCCAGCGGGCGTTCGATACCGTCAAAAATATTATTCAGGATACCCGGTGCAAGTGTTACGGATACAGGGCTTCCACTGGCGATAACTTCCTCGCCCGGGCGAAGTCCGGTCGTTTCCTCGTAAACCTGAACGGTTGTCATGTCTTTATCCAGTGCGATGACTTCGCCGACCAGCTTCTGCTCGCCGACATAGACCATCTCGGATATACGAAATCCTGTGTTACCTTTCAGATAAATGACGGGACCATTGATGCCGTAAATTTTCGCTGTCTTAAGCAATGCCGTCACCTCCTAAAAATACAAATTTGTCATACTGTTCTTTCAGCTGTGTGCTGAAAGAATTATCGATCAAAATATTGCGGGAACGGATGACAGCACGGACACCGCCCCGAAAATCTTCAGTGCTGATCGTCAGATGAACTCTTGTAGCATCTTCCAGATCAGAACGTTTCTTTTCATCAGTTGGGTTAATATAGATCGTAAGCTCATCATTTCCGGCAAAATTCACCGCTTTGCGGATGCATTTGATAAGAAAATCATCATAAGCTTCCGTCTTCATAAATTCATCGATTAATGCGTCTGCTTCCTCAAAGATCTTGTCTTTTAATTCCTGCTGGATCTTGCTTTGACGGCGCTTGATCTCCAGCTGGGATTTGGCGAGAGCCTGGTTCAGTGAGAGCTTCGCATTGGCAGCTTCCGCCTTGATGCGAGTTTCTGACTGTCTTATGGCTTCGGCTTTATGATCTTCGAAAACCTTTTCCAGGGCGGCCTGATGGGTGTCAATGATGACATTTCCCTCTAAGCGGGCCTGTTCCATGGATGTAGCCTGCAGGTGTGCGATTTTTTCTTCCAGAGTCAAGAGGAATACCTCCTTTAGTTCATGATATAATTGCGTTTATAATTTCAGTCCGATCGCTTCAGTGATATATGAGGTGATAAAGTCTTTCTGACGACCGGTTCCGTGGCGGTCAGGAATTTCGATCAATAACGGCATCTTTCGTTCCAGTCGGAAAGTGTCGATAATGTCAGGAAATTCCTGGCCGAACTTCTCAGTCAGAAGAACAATGCCGACAGTTGGGTCGGAAAGAACCTTTTCCAGAGCTTTCTTCAGCTCATCCCGTTCGTGGACGACAACTCCGTCTACACCGGCAAGACGCATTCCGGTGTAAGTGTCGACATTGTCACTGATCAGATACATTTTCATAGGCGGCTCCTTTCTGTTGAAAATCAGAAATTAGAGATTTCCTAAGATCATGAATGAGATGATCAGTCCATACAGACAAACACCTTCGGCAAGTCCTACGAAGATCAGAGATTTACCAAGAACGCTGGAATCTTCGCTGATCGCTCCAAGTGCTGCGCTGGCTGCACTTGCAACAGCGATACCACCGCCGATACAGGAAAGACCTGTAACAAGTGCGGCTGCAAGGTATCCCATACCAGTTGCGAGTGTTGCACCGGAAGCTGCGGCAGTTTCAGCAGCCTGTACATTTGCCGGTCCTGCAAGCATCATGATGGATGCAATGGCAAATGCGCCGAAGAAGAAAAATGCGTTGACACCGATAGTACGTTTATAGCGTTTTTTGTTCTTTTCACCGATCAGATAATATCCGAATGGGATGATGATACTTAAAACAAGTGTTGCGATAAAGATGATTTTTGTTGCTAAACTCATAGTGGAATCCTCCTGATTTCTATACATTTTATGGCTGTCATAGATTTAAGCCAGACAGTTATTTCGTTTTCTTTTTTGTATATGGGTCGAATGCACGTCCGCTTCCTTTGTAGAAACGGCTGAACATCTCATAATATTCCAGACGAAGTACCTGAATACCTACAATCAGTCCTTCGAATCCGCATACGAACAGGTTGCCAAAGATCACTCCGAACCAGTTCGGATTTCCGCTTTCAGCGCCGGCCAGCTGAAGTACTACTTCCATGATAGCGGCATGGCTGACAGCAAATGCACCGATACGGATAAAGGAGATTGTGTTTGAGAAATAACTGAGCAATGTCTCAAACATTTCGAAAAATCCTTGCACGGCGTACATTCCAGGTCCTGTTTCCATCTTGTCGGCACGTTTTTCAATCATACGGGTCAGAGGCTCTCTCAGGAAAATGAGAAGCAGCGGGACACCGAACATGATACCCATGACAATACCACCCGGAAGCGGATTGCCTGTCATAAAGAGAACGATGGTTGCTACAATGGCAATGTAGAAAATAAGTCCGGCAACACCGTTTGGATCAAACCAGGTACTTTCAATATCTTTGCTTCTTGCGGCATTGATAATATGCAGGATCATCGCCACGATGATCAGGAACATACCAAATGCAACTGCAACGATAAATACAGTGTTCAGTTTACCAAGGAATGGTAGTGTAGTCATATGATCGATCGGTCGTATCCACAATGGTTCAATGATGTCTTCGAATCCGAAAATACTTCCGAACATAAATCCGAAGACTGTGGAAAATACACCGGCAGTTGCGATAATTCCGGCAAGTGGAGCTTTCTTAAAGTGGTAAATCAAGGCTCCGCCGATTAAAAGCAAAAGCCCCTGTCCGACATCTCCGAACATAACTCCGAAAATAAAGGAGTATGTGATCGCTACGAAAATAGTCGGATCCATCTCATTGTGAGCCGGAAGACCATACATCTGAATGTACATCTCAAATGGTTTGAATAGCTTCGGGTTTTCCAGCTTTGTCGGCGGTTCGCCGAAGTATGCATCATGGTCATCTTCGACAACAACAAAGACTTTATCATCATCCTTGATCTCTTCTAAGAACTTCTCTACATCATCTTCTGCCATCCATCCGCAGAGGATATAAGAATCATCCTGGCTGTCTTTCATCCGGGCAGCCATCTTACGGATGTCAAAGTTCTTGGAGAGTTCCTCCAGACGGTTTTTCGCTGCGATAAGCTGTGGAGCTCTGTCAGAAAGCATCTCACCGGCTTCTTTATCCAGATCCTGGATCTCCAGATTGATCCGTGCAATGTCACGTTCCAGTGACTGGTAAGCGAAAGCCGGAGTTCCTTCAAATTCATCTTTCAGATCAATGCGTTCAAAATGAAGAGAACGGAAAACAGCATCTACCTTTTGCGCCTCTCCCGGAGAAACGAAGTAAGCACCGTATACGAAGCTTTCATCACGTTCTCCTTCAACGAAGATTGCACTTAAATCATCCATCAGATATTTATTCATCTTGTGATAAGATTCCAGCGCGATCCGTCCGAAACGATATGTAATATATCGATATCCGAGGACCTTGTGAAGATCACAGTCGAGGGGGCGGAATGGAGAGAGCAGTTGCTGTTTCGCACGAAGTTCCTCAATCTTAGCTTTCTTTTTCTCTTTCTTTGCCTGCAGACCTTCATAATCCTCGCAGGCTTTGCGAACAACTTCAAACATGTCGTCAAGACCTAAAGAATCATCCGGTGTAACATCATCTACATTCGGAAGATAACCGACGAACTGAGTTGCCTGGGCAAGTACATCCCGGTACGGATTAAGCTCTACGAACGGGCGAAGATTATCGACTGTCTTGAGTTCGGACAGTGCGGACTCCAGCTGGATCTCATAACGTGAGAGATACAAGTCTGTGACACGGTCGATATCATCCCTGGGACCGGAAATGTTGATAAATTTCATTTTAACAATCATTGGGTTCTACCTCCAACGTACGCTAACGTCTCGCCCGGTGTCAGTCCGTAACGGATGCATTCCAGAGCGGTAGTCAGTTTTTTGATTTCTTCTTCTTTTAAGAAGAGGTAAGTGTTGACAGCGGCGATGGAGTATGGATTCCGCCTTCTGTCAATAGTGTACAGATGATGGAGACATTCTGAATACATCTGCTCCATGGTAAGCTGCTCAGTGGATTCATAGCGGCGGGCATAAGGCGTCTGATTGCATAGTGTCTGCAATTCCTCTAATGTTGTTGCCTCGACCATTCCTTTGATCAAGTCAGTAGACAGACGATAGTGGATCGGAAGAATCAGCTGGTAAATGTCAGCAGGTTTCATATTAAAATATTTCTTCGCTCTGTAGATCCACTGCATGTTGAGCAGATCAATCTGAGTGCCACAATCCCGCTGGTATAATTCTTTGTCTTCCTTTTTCAGGACCTTTTTCCGTGCTTTCCAAAGAGTTGTAAAATAATAAAGATTTAATGCCAGATCGTAGTCATAAAGAGTGACCGAAGGAGAATCCTTTAATTTCTTTAATGGTTCGTAATATTCTGTATCCTTTAATGTCTCGATCAGTTCATCAGTGGTGCGTGAGGTGATCAGTTTTTCAATCGATATCTGTGAATACCGGTCGAAGAAAGGACGTTTGTAATCAAGATCAAAAGGTTTCTGATAATGGTTGATCACAATCCTTAAACAATAATTGATCAGCTCGATTTCATAAGATTTCAGACGGAGCTTCATAAGCTTGCGCTGTTTCTGTCCACAAAAGCGATAAAGCTTTGCGTAGTCGCGGTAAAGTGAACGAGTCAGAATCTTCTCAATACTTCCTCTGTGAAGCTGTTCGGGGGCCAGTTCTTCTAAAATATCTGCGTAAGCAGTTTCTTTCTTCAGATATTCAACTACCTCGGGAACATTATGTAGAGAAGCAATTTCCTCAAACTGTGCCGGGGTAAGGAGTTTGGCTTCCATTGCCCGGGTTTTCGTTACAATACCACTGTATTCCAGTAGATTTCCCATAGGCTACACCTCAGTGATCCGTCGGAGAATCTCATGAGCATAATTAGAATGCTTTTCATCGTATTCCTTCTGCAGGGCGTCGAGTTCATCCTGACTTTCCTGACTTTGCCCGGATAAGATCCGTGAGGTCTCCGATTCCAGTTTGTCACGAATTCCCTGAATCTGCCGCTGCGTATCAGCTTCAAGCTCTTTGTCGAAATCCATCCGCTTTTTGTCGAATTTTTCATCTAATGCGGATTTTTCGGCTTCTGCATGTTGCACGATTGCAGATGCGGCGGATTCAATCTCTGTCAATTTGTTTATAATAGAGTCCATAACCAGCCTCCTTTTTGTTAGAAATTCATAATATCTTTTATAATACACCTTTTGGAGAAAAATACAAGCTTTTCTGGAATCTGTTTGCTTGTGAGACGGGTTAATTCATGTTATGATAATGCATGTGTAAAAATAAACCGGCAGATTTGTAATGTGACAGATCTGTCAGAGAATATCAGGAGATTATAATTAATGAGATTAAGAAATATACCAAGAGCAGATGGTGTGATCGACGCACATCATACAGTGATCAAGAAACCGGAAGAACAGAAAGGAAACTGGAATCATGTGTTTGGTAACGAAAAGCCGATTCAGATTGAAATTGGGATGGGAAAAGGACAATTTATTCTAAATATGGCAAAGGCACATCCAGAGATTAATTTTATAGGAATTGAGCGTTATTCCAGCGTTCTGCTGCGCGCACTTGAAAAGTATGATACAGAAGAATTTGAAAATCTTGAGAATATCCGTTTTATCTGTATGGATGCAAGAGAGATTGAAAATGTGTTTGCACCGGCAGAGGTGGATAAGATCTTCCTGAACTTCTCGGATCCGTGGCCGAAGGCAAGACATGCGAAGCGTAGATTGACATCTACGGAATTCCTCGCAAGATACGAAAAAGTGCTTGTGGAAAGCGGAAGAGTAGAGTTTAAGACAGATAATACAGAACTTTTCAACTTTTCTCTGGAACAGGTGAAAGAAGCCGGATGGGCATTGATTGCTTATACTTATGATCTGCATCATCAGGAAGAGATGAATGAAGGAAATATTATGACAGAGTACGAGCAGAAGTTTTCAGAAAAAGGAAATCCAATCAATAAACTGATTGCACAGAGAAAATAAGTGTTACTGTTCACACGATGTGCGACCAGCAACGCATCTCGCCATTTTAAATCGCCTTTGGCGATGGGGCGAGATGCATTCAAGTCAAAACACACATCCTCCGTGTCAATCAGCAGAGTGATTGACACGGGAGTGAACAGTAACAAATAAGTTTCATATATTATATAGAAAGAGTGGGATTTACAGGAGAACAGGATGAGACGGGGGAAATGTTGGAAAGCCGGGATCCGTGAGTTGTGTTATTGCCATCAGAGACTGAATCGAAGGATTGTCTGCATTTGCAGATCCTTCGAGGAGGTATATCGAATTTTAAATACGGGATATTGCCACAAAGACAAGGGAAAGAATAAATGTTGTTGATATCGTCTAAATTGTATATGAAATTAATAATTTTGAAAAAAATGAAAAAATTTGAAAAAAGGGGTTGCATTCCGGCAACAACTGATATATAATACTATTTGTGTTGAGGAACACGAGACACAAAAACAAAAGAATGCGCGATTAGCTCAGTTGGTAGAGCACCTGACTCTTAATCAGGGTGTCCAGGGTTCGAACCCCTGATCGCGCACTGACAATCACTGTTTTTACAGACATTGGAGCTGTGGGGACGGTGATTTTTTTGTGCGCTGGAAAGCCTTGATTTACAAGGGTTTCACGGCTTTTTGATATGTTACTGCAAGTAATTGTAAGTGGTTTTCTCATCCGCATGTCCTGCTGCCTGTCTTACAGTGTTGATATTGACTCCGTTTGATAACAAGTTAGACACAAATGTTTTACGAGCTTTGTGAGAGCTCTTCTGAATTATTCCCAACTTTTTGCAATATTTTGTGTATAGTGTTGAGATACAACGTTCTGTCAGTGGTTTATCATTGATGGAAAAGATAATAGATGTTATAAATCAGCTGGTATTCTTGGCGAGAGCTGGTCTGAAAAAACTTTAGAACAATTTATAAGGAAGGAATCATTATAGGTAGATAAAGACCGAAGTAGAGAAAAGTGATGTCTCGAGATTAAAATAAAAAGAAGGGGAGAGGTTCAGAGTCGAAGAAATTAATATCTTATATTTTTAACCATTGGTTTTTGGATTACCAGATACCATACGATGGTTGCATAGGGGAATTTACATGGTGTGAGAAATTAAAGCGTGAAATTCCTGAAAACTGGGAGTTGGTAAGGCTGGAAGATGTTACAAAACATCTGACTGACGGAGAACATGGCTCTGTTTCTGAGGACCCTAAAGGACAATATTGGCTATATGGAGCGAGTAATATTAGAGATGGCCAGGTGGTCCCATCTCCATCGGATAAACGGATTGATTATGAGGCATACCAGAGAATCCACAAACGAACTGGTACCTCAAAGGGGGATGATATACTCCTAACGACTGCTGGAACTATAGGAAATATTGCCTATCTTCAGGAAGATCTTGATTCGATCGAATTTTTACGGAGCGTTACGACGATCCGCCCAGATCCTGACAGAATAACAGCAGAATATTTATATCAATATTTACTTGCAGCTACTCCGCAGATCCATGCATTAAAAAAAGCCAGCGGACAAAATAGCATTGCTTTAAGTGATCTTCGTAAGATGCCAATTTTACTGCCACCACTTGAAGCGCAAAAGTTGTATTCTGATAAGTCAGTTCCGTTTTATCATAGAATTGAAATCGTTAGACGAGAAAATCAAGAGTTACAGAAGATGTATCATTTGTTGATAGACATATTAATTTTTGACTGAAATTGAAAATATTAATATAAATATTAAAGAAATATTATATACGGTTGATTTTTTTTCTGTTAAATTGATTATACTATGTAGATATGAAGCGTAAAGTAGCGGAACATTTATAAAGAGAAGGAATCAGTATGAATCAGTAACAATCACTGTTTTTACAGACATAGGAGCTGTAGGGACGGTGATTTTTGTGCATAAAAAAGAGAGAATCTTTATTATCCGAAGTATAAAGAAAGTAGAAGAAAATTATCACTCTTTTGCATTATACGTAAGAAAAGAAGGGCGTATAATAAAATATTATAAAATGATAGATTTTAAGTAGTTTTAAGAGGACAAGGTACACTTTTGTGATAAAAAAGGAATCCTTGGCAGTAGAGTAGTTGTTGAGGGGAAATCAATTATGCAACAGAAAGTGTTTCATCCTGCACAAACGGAAGCACCGTGCTTAGAACCGCTTTATATTATCTTGAAAGTGGATTTGCAGCATAAGAAGTATGACTGTGTCTATTCACAGGACCATGCAATTTATGAAGAAGTGGAAAAAACAAGATCGTATGATACATTTATCAACCGATATGTAACAAAATATGTTTATGAACCGGATCAAAGAAAGGTGAAGCAGTTTTTATCTAGTGAGAGCCTAAGAGAAAAAATGCCTGGTAGATGCATGGAAAGGCAACTTTTTTATCGCAGAGTAGATGCTCATCCGTTTCATCCGTATGTTTGGGTGAAAGCAATCAAACATATCGATGAGAGGGAACATACCGTAATGATCACCTTACATCAGGAACAGAGTGTTTATCCAAGTGTCTTAAAAATGAAGCAGGAATTAGATAAAAAAGAGGAAACGATCACCAGACAGTTCTGGGATACGATTTCTTTATTAAGTACTGTTTTAGAACATAATCAGTTGAAAGAAGCAGACTATCAGGATCAGATTGGGTATTATACCAAGCAGATCTATTGCCAGTTACAGCAAGAATATCCGGAATATGGAATCACGGATAAAGAGATTAATGTGATCGCCCAACTGGCTCCGATTCATGATATTGGAAAGATCCGTGTTCCAATAGAAATCTTAAATAAAAACGGGAAACTGACAGAGGAAGAGTGGAGCATTATCAGAGAACATCCGCTTGTTGGTGCGGAAATGACAAAATGGTTCCCGAAGGGAAGCGAAACTAAACAGCTGAATCAATATAGTTATGAGATCTGCAGATATCACCATGAACGTTATGACGGTTTTGGTTATCCAGATGGATTAAAGGGGGAGGAAATCCCGCTTTGTGCACAGGTGGTCGGACTTGCAGATGCCTATGATGCCCTGGTTAGTGTACGTCCTTATAAGAGAAAGATCACATCAAAAGAAGCAGTAGATATGATTTTAGACGGAGCATGTGGAGCGTTTTCAAAACAACTACTTCAATGTTTTCAAAAAGCGTCAATGAAACGAGACTGGATAGAAAAAGCAGATTGAAATCAAAAGAATAGATCAGGCGTAGAACAAAAATGATAAAGTAGTGTGAAAAGGTTTATAAGTTTGATGCATTGAAAGAACAAAAGAAGAGGGTATAATTATACTTAAACTAGAACGTTGAAAGTTCGAGTTTAGAGGTGGAAGCGTAACATGAAGAAAAGAAATGACAGACAAAAAAGTGATACAAATACCGTGCAGGAGACAACTTTAGCACAAGATCTCGTACAGTTATTGTTAAAGATCGTGCTTCTTCTTCTGGTTGTATTTCTCATTTTTACTTTTCTTTATGGGATCGTAAGAATTAATGATATCTCTATGAAACCATCCATTAAGGACGGAGATCTGGTGGTATATTACCGGCTGGATCACAGATTTATATCCGGAGATGTTGCTGTTTTCGAAAAGGATGATAAAACAACGACCGGACGTGTTGTAGCTGTTGCCGGTGATACCGTTGACATTACAAAAGACGGACTTAAGATCAACGGCGCAGAGCAGATCTCACAGGATATCTATTTTGATACAACCCGGTTTAAAAACGGAGTCGATTTCCCACTTACGGTGAAAGAAGGTCAGGTCTTTGTACTTGGAGACAACAGACCAAAGGCCAGTGACAGCCGAATTTATGGATGCATTAATCTAAAAGACATCCGGGGAAAAGTCATCGCGATTATTCGGAGCAGGGGAATTTAAGTTCCACATCCGTTAATCAAATATAAAAGTATAAAAATTTCACAAGGGAGGAAGAAATCATGAGCATGAAAAAATTATCTAAAAAGATGCTCGCTGTTGTCGCAGCGGGCGCTATGACAATGGGACTGTCAATGCCAGCATTTGCAGCTGAGGGATCAACAACACAAGACACCACAAATAATGCAAAGAAAGCCTATATCAGTAAGGTCTATAATACTGAGGTGGGAAAGGCAGAGACATTCAGCTTTACTGCTACACAGATTACAGACGGAGATGATGTGGTAAAGACTAATCATACTGTTATAATTCCAGAAATCAGTTTTGAAGCAACTGATCTTGAAACAACCACAAAAAGAGTTGCGGTTGATTGTGGAAGTTTTAATGAGGCTGGTAAATATTCCTATACAGTAAAAGAGAATGCACAGGCTGAACCAGCTGTTACAAATAATGATTATGTAAAGCTGATCATGTCAAAGGCTGAATACAAGATGGATGTTTACGTTGTAGAGAATACATCTGGAACATTTGATATTGCCAAGATCCTTGTAAATAAGGTAAAAGATGACAATGATAAAGTAGCAACAGGTAAAGTGGATATTGGAGATTCAGACCAGAATGGTTTCAAATTTGTCAACACTTATGTTCAGGAAGCAGGTACAGGTGAAAAACCAGATCCTTCAAATCCAGATCCAAACTATAAAAAAAATGGTGCATTAAACGTATCTAAGACAGTTCTTCAGAATGTAACGGATGCTGAAAAACAAATTCCAACAGAAAAATTTGATTTTACTGTAAAATTTGATTTCCCAGCAGGAACAGATAAAAATACTCTTGGTGGAGTAAAAGGAAATAATGAAGATATTACAATAGATGAAAATGGAACAACTAGTTTCCAGATTGCACATAATGAGAACATGAAATTTACAGGTCTTCCGGTTGGAACAAAGATCACTGTAACTGAGGCAGCAAAAGCGAACTACAAGGCAAGCGCTAAAGTTACCCTTAATGGTGTTGTGCAGACACCAGCTGTAGCAGCATCAAAGTACAATGCACCTCTTACAGCAGTAAATGGCGATAAACTACTTGGACAGAAGACAAATACTGTTGATGTAACCAACAGATACAACAATGTACCAACAACTGGTATTATCATGAACACACTTCCATACGTTCTGATGATCGCTCTTTGCGGCGCAGCACTCTTTGGATTTGTTGCTTTCAAACGCAGAAGATAATTAAAAAGAATTAAATGGATTTAAAAGGGGATGCTGTGCGGCAGGGCACTGTCGCATCCCCTTTCTTAACAAGAAGGGAAGATAAGGACAAGTAGATATGAAAAGATTAGCAAAGAGCATAGTAAGCGGAATCGATCATATGGTAAATTTTATCGCACTTATGCTGATCCTTTTGCTGATGTTTTTGTCCTGTTATATGTTATGGGATTCCAATCAGGTGTTTGAGGCAGCGGATGCAAAGAACTACGAAGCCTATATGCCAAGCGAAAACCATACGAAATCATTTGAAGAATTACAGAAGATCAATCCAGATGTTTTTGGCTGGATCCGGATCAACGATACAAATGTCAATTATCCTTTGCTTCAGGCAGAGGATGATGATACGTATATGAATACGGATGCGGAAGGAAATTATTCCTTAAGTGGTTCCATTTTTTTACATTGTGCCAATGCACCGGATTTTTCAGATTTTAACAATCTGATCTATGGACACCACATGGAAAAGCATAAAATGTTTGGAGATGTGGGACTTTTTACAGAGAAGAAGTATTTTGATGGACACCCTTATGGGAATCTGTTTTTTGATGGGAAAGATCATGGAATCGAATTTTATGCATTGCTTCAGGCAGATGCTTATAATGAGCGACTCTTTAGTGTTTGCCCGGAAACATCGGAAGCAAAACAGGAGTATCTGCAGGAAATCTTGGACAATGCTTTATATAAACGAAATCTTAACGTTACAGAAGAAGACCATTTGGTTTTACTGATTACATGTACTTCAGAAATGACAAATGGAAGAAATATATTGGTAGGAAGACTTACGGAGCAGGTTTATCCTGAGAAAGAGAAACCGAAAAATGTAGGAACCGGGATCGATCAGATCCGAAAACTGGTCATATCCGTTCCGGTTCTTTTCTGGCTCATACTACTTCTTCTTATCCTATTAATACTTGACCAAATACTAAGAAAGAAGGGAAAGAAAAACGATGAACATCCTTGATTTAAAGAAAATAAATATCATAGTGCTTAGCCTGCTTCTTTTCCTGAGTATGCAGATACCGGTGTTTGCATCTGAAAATGCAGCCGAAGTAAAAATTCCTGTCGTACAGGTTGTTGAAAATGAAGCAAAAGAACAGGCAGAAGAATTTTCCTACGTTCTTACAACCAATCAAAGTGAAGCTCCGATGCCAAAAGGAAGTAAGGAGAATCAGTATTGTTGGAGCATGAAGAAAAAGGAAACGGTTGAGATTAGTATTCCAGTAACAACAAGGGGGATTTACCACTATCAGATCTATCAGACAACAGAACCAAAGGAAGCTTACGCATGTGATCAAAGTCGTTATGATGTGAGTGTGGAAGCATTTTATAATGAAGCGGATCAGTTTAAAACGGTGACTGTTGTAAAAAATCAAAAGGGTGAAAAAATCGATCAGATCACTTTTTTGAATCGCTTGAACAAAACCAATCCATCAAATCAGACAGCAAAATCTGATTCAAAAAAGAAAGTAAAGACAGGTGATAACGGAACAATCTGGGGATATGTCTTATTACTTGTCAGTTCTATGATGTGTTTTGTTATTTTATTTTACCAAAATCAGAAAAGAAGGAAGGGAGAGATTCAAGATGAAGCAGAATAGATGGAACAAATACTTGAAGATTATATGCAGCTGGCTTTTGATCCTATCTATGTGTTTCTTATCTTTGGATACAGCAATAGTATCTGCCGAGAACCGTTCTCCTGTAAATACGGAAAGTGAAATGACAGGTTCGCAAGATGAAGAAAGTACACCAGTGGAAAATGAATCATCCATGGAATCAGATCCTGAGAGTGCTTCAGAACCAAACGAGAATACCTCTACGGTGGAATCTTCCACAGATAATACAGTGTCTGATGTACCGGAAGAGATATCCGTGCAGAGCTTAGAGGAAGCCGTACAGGAAATCGATGCAAAGGGAGAAGCATCTTCCACCGACAGGGTAGAGTATGTAGATCCAAAGGGGAATCTAATTAGTGATGCACCGACTACGATCGCTTATGGAAATATTTCTGACCACAAAGATCTATCAATAGAAGGAAGACATTTTGATTTCCTTAGTGCGAAAGTAAATGGAAAAGACTGTGTGTACATCGGAGAATATAACGGAGTGCTTTATTACAGTACCGATGGTGTTATTGCAATCAAGATGGAAGACGGACAAAAGGTAACAATGACTTATCAGGAGTATTATCTTGTTACGATTCAAGAAGTACTTCCAAAAAACTGTGATCCTGGTACCATATGCACGAAAAAAGGAAGTGAAGATGTTCCGGTTGAAACGAACAAACAGATTCGTGTCAATGCCGGGGAAGACTGGGTAGTGTCTGTAACACCTGGAAAAGACAATCATACACCAGAAAACTATGCAGATAAAAAAGAAAGATTTAAGATTGAATCGGTTAAAACAAATAATGGTGCCGGAATAACTCAAACATCAGGAGATGAATATGGAGCAACCTATAAAATAGGAATTACACAGGATGATGAGGTTGTTATTACTTATACTGATAAAGGTGTTTACCATGTAACAATCAATACGACGTATCATGATACGACAGATAATACAGAAAAAGAGTACATTAATGTTCAACATAGCATAGCGAAAGGTTGGACTTATCTGGAAGACAAAAAGAAAATTGAATGGACGTTTTCAGAGGGAAACTATGGAATGGAAAAAAATGAAATAGAGATTCCATCCTTTCATACCAAACGAGGCTATCGTCTAGTTAATATGGTCTTAAATGGTGTTTCATTAGTTGTCAGTCCAGTGAGCGATATTCAGGAGGTTCCATTAACTACAGGAAGTGCACTCACAACAAATACAGGTTCTTTACTTGTCACTACTGAAATGGTTGAACAATATACGACAAATAAAGGAGCGGAGAAAGATTGTTCCTATGAATATAATATTCGAATAAATCGGAAAGTTACAACTGTAGCTAAAGAATGGGAAGATTATAATTTTAAATTGGCTCCATATGCATTAGATAAACAGACATTGACAGTGAGATTAATTACTGACGGACTTAGAACTGATGAGGGAATAGACGCAGTAATGTGGGATCCTGATGCAAAGAAATTAGTTTCCGTTAAAGATTGCGATGCATTTGACATGTCTCCAGTGGGAAGTGGATTAACAACATCTAAAACAAGACGAGTACGAATCTTTTTTGCAAAACCAAAACCAGGTTATTATTCAATCTCTGCACAATTTAAGCATCCTCATGGTGGTGATGAGTCAACAGGTTCAAAATCTGAAGCAGCCTGTGGTAATATTAAGGACATGAATGAGAATTCGATGGGATCAGATCAAAGATTTTACATGTACAATGATACGTGGAAAGAGGCAAAGGCAGCAGCACAGGAGGCGGGATATGTTGCATTTGTTTCATATGCAGGAGTAAAAGCGGCTGGTGATGATAGCGGGCACTTATACGGAGCTCTTTTTGCCGATTATAAAGTAACTGATCTATATGTACACTATAATTCTGGTGCAGGTGAGGGAGTATTACCTGAGAATGCCGATGTAAAGAACATCCCATATAACCAGGAAACAAACGACCAAAAAAAACCGATGCAGTCTTATGGTAAAAATCCATCCACGAATAAAGGCGCAAGAGGTATGGGAACGACTTTTGTTATGGGTGAGAGTTGTCCAGAACCGACTTGTGAAGGATATCAATTTGTGGGATGGAAGTTGAAAGACAGATCTGGAAAGCAAAGTGACACACTATACAAGCATGGAGACCTTTTTACAATTGCAGAAGATAATTATGCATATGCAAATAATACGAATCTTCCATTGTGTTCATGGAATAACAAGAGTGGTTATCAGATTGTTGCCCAGTGGAAGAAAATCGATACAAAAAAGGTAGAAGTGAAGCATTGGCTTAAGGTATCAGATACTACAAAAGAATTGAGAAAGACAACTACAGGAACCATTTCCTTTGCAACAGAAAATGAGATTGTTAAAGCGTACGCAAAACCAGAAGCAAACGGAACATTTCCAGGTTATGTTTTTAATACAAAAGATCCTAATAACGAATTAGAAAAAGAAGTAAAAAATGATTCGTCTTCTGATACAATTACACTAAATCTGTATTATAAGCCAACCGTATTAACCGTTAGCAAGACAGTAAAAGGTTATACACTGGATGAAGATAAAGCTTTTACATTTACGATTCAAGCGCGGGCACCATCAGGGACAGATGCAAGTGCATCTATAATCCAAGATGGACAAATCTACATTAGGAAAGAAGGAAAGATAGAGAAACTTACTTTTACAAATAACAAAGCCACCTTTACATTGAAGGATAAAGAATCGGTAGATATTAGCTGTTTACCAATGGAATGGACTTATACTATAGAAGAAAATCCGGGAAGTAATTACGAAACAACTTGCCAAAAAACCGGGGGATCAGTTGTTGATGGAAGAATGTTATCTTTCCAAATGGAACAGGAAAGCGAAAGCGTTTCATTTGTTAATGCATCGAAAGTTGCACCTCCAGTGACAGGAAAAACAGTACAAAATAACAGTTTTATATTATTACTAGTTCTTGTATTTGGAGTTGGAATTGTTAGTTTTGGATTTTTTGAAAGAATAAAAAGAAAACATAGATAAGTGAATAAGAAGGATTATATTTAATCATTTGTGGATAAAATATAATTCTTCTTATTTTATAAAAAATGAAAATCAAGATCATGGAGAGTGTGTTTTTCTTGCTTCCATTTGGTCTGCATGATAAGATGAAATAGCAAAAAACAAATCCTTTAATGAAAGAAAAAGGGGATTTTATGTGATCGAGAGGTAAGAAATGAAATGCAATTAAATATTACGACAGATTATGCAATTAGGATAGTTTATTACCTGGCTTTGCATAAAGAAAATGTTACGGCATCAGAACTGGCATCTGTATTAAAAATACCTGTAAGCTATATTTCAAAAATAACAAAAAAATTAAAAGCAGCGGGGATTGTTCAAGCATGTGAGGGGATAAAAGGCGGATATGCATTGGTGAAAAATCCTGAAATCATTTCTCTATTTGATATCGTATCTTCTATGGAAGTAACTATGAAGATCAACCGTTGTTTAGAGCCGGATGGTTTTTGTTCTAGAAATGCTACAGATTATTGTAATGTGCATAAAGCGTTGTTAAAGGTACAAAGGACTTATGAGGATGCACTAAAGAGTGTAAGTGTTGCAGATCTTATATAGACAACAGATGAGGGAAACGTTAAAATAAATTGTTATGAGAAAGTGAAAGAGTGTAATTATGAGATATACAGTAAAAGACCTGCTTGAGTCAGGACAATTTCCGGAAATGAAATTAATTAGCGGTGAATCGGAACTCAACCGGGAAATAAAGGGTGCAAGACTTCTTGAAGTTGCAAATATGGAATGCTTTTTAAGCGGTGATGAAATTCTTTTCACAAGTTTAAAGGCATACGAAAATGTAGATCTACAGGAGTTTGTGAAACATTTAGAGGGACTTAAGAAAAAGCAAATTAGTGCGTTCATAGTAAAACGAGATCAGCAAACAGAGCTACAAAGAATTCGTTTTAATATTTTGCTACAATATGCAAAATCGCAACAAATCCCTGTTATCGAAATCCCAAAGACGTTGTATTACTGGGGAATTATCAAGCATATTTTAACTCATATTTACGATATGGAAACAGCAAAATTAACATATTTTAAGACAACGCATGACAGCTTGGAGGGGAGAGGGGGGGGTACTACTTATCTTGTAGACGAGAAAGATTCTGTAGAGAAGATTTTTGCTTTGATTTATAGTATGCTTGAAAATCCGGTCGCTCTATATGATGAAGAGTATGAATGTCTCCATTCAAATGATCCAACCCTGTCGGAGTTTACAATGAAGGAAGATGCAGAAGTATTTGTGCCTAATATCATTACTAAATATCAATACTGGCATCAAAAAAGGGAGCAGTCAGAGTACATTCATAAAATTGATGTGTTTGGTTATAGAACCTTTTATCTCGTTGCTACGGAGCAGAACAAAAAAATGGAAACATTGGATTTTATTGCTCTTGAGAATATTGTTGTTGTCTTACGCCATATCATTATGAGAAGCTTGATGGAAAAAAATATTGCCAAGTACTATCACAAAGATATAGCATACCGATTACTGAATGGAACTCTCACAGAGTTAGAAAAAGAGGAAGCAGCAAAGATTTTAAAACTTGAGAAAACGGATGAGGTACGCGTTGTTATTTTTCGTGTTATCCCGAATAATGACGAAGGAAAATTTGCGGACAAACAAAGAAAAGAACTTGAGATTGCTGAAAAAATGTTTTTGCACCTACTGCAAAAAGATTATGTGATACATAATACGAATCAGATCATCTATATCTATAAGAAACATATAGGGGAAACCAAACAGGAATTTCGTAAGAAATTAGAAGTTTTGCAAAGTGAGGTACAAGAACAATTAGATCAGAAAGATGCGAAAATTGATTTTTTGGTTGGTATTGGAAAAAAAGTGATCGGATATCATGATATCAAGGAATCTTTTGTGGACGCAAAACGGGCTCTTGATTATATTAATGTGGTCCGAAAAGTTGTAGGCGATTCAAAGCGTTCCATTGTGGATTGCTCTAAATTAGGTTTTTTTCAAGTATTTACTGAGATTAAAGATAAGAAAAAATTATGGTCCTATATCCCGGAATCTTTGCAAATAGTTTATGAATATGATAAGAAGAAAAAGAAAGAGCTAATCGATACGTTAGAATGTTTTATGAATAATAATCAGAGTTATAAAAGGACGTCCACCGAGATGTTTGTGCATTACCGTACGATTATGTATCGCATGAAGAAAATTGAAGAAATTTCTGGAATGGATTATGAGAATGTAACAGAGATGCTTGCGGTTCGAAACGGATTAATTATTCTTCGAATCATGGAGGCATTGTAAAAAAGGAAGAGTCACTACACGGATTGTATTTTGTGTAGTGGCTTTTTAACATAAAAATAACATTAAAAAAACAGGAACTATTTGAAAAATCTTAGAAAGATATGCTAAAATCTATCAATAATAAAATACTGTGAAACATGGAGGTATAAACCACTAATGAACTACACGATAAAAGAATTTATAGAGTCAAACAAATTCCCAAAGATGCAATTGATTAGTGATAATTCCGGAATAAATAGAGTAATAAGAGGAGTACAAATTCTCTCAGTTCCAAATATGGAAAAATTTCTTGGGGGGGGGGAGAACTACTCCTTACTTCTTTGGTTGTTTACGAAAACCAGCTTAATGAGCGTATAGTATTAAGTCACTTGGAAGAATTAAATAAAAAGCAGGTAAGTGGATTAATCATTGCAGAGGATAATGAAAAATTCGTTCCAAACATTCTTACACAATATGAATATATCAGGCAAAAAAGAGAAAATATTGAATATATTAAAAAAATCAATATTCTTGATCAGTGTGTATTTTATTTGGTGATTACCGAAGTAAACGAACCGTTAATAGAACTTGATTTTATAACTTTAGAGAACGTGATTATAAAGTTGCTATATATTTTAACTCAAGTTGTGACAGAAAAAATATTGAAAGAAAATATCATAGAGATTTGGAATATCGAATGTTAAATGGTTCGTTGTCTGAAGCAGAGGAAGATGATGTTGCGAATCTCCTTAATCTTGATGCAACGGAGGAGTATCGGGTGATTACTTTCTATTTGAAACCGGAGATGTGCGCAGGTAATTTTAGTGCCGATCAAAGAAAAGAAACTGAGATTGTAGAAAAAACAATTTTAAATGTTGTACCGAAAGAGTATATTTACTGCAACACGAATCGAGTCATATATATTCACAAGGAAAACAAGAAGGAAGAGAAACTGGAATGTTATCTGAATCAGAAACAAAGTATTCGGAAAACGTCTGAGTTAATGAATATACATGCCCGAACAGTTTCCTATCGTTTGCAAAAAATAGTGAAGCTAACAGGAATGAACTTTGATAATATAGCAGAAATGTTAGCTGTTCGAAACGGCATTATAATATTAAAAATATTGGAGCAATTATAAAAAAAGCGAATCACATGCTTTGTGTGATTCGCTTTTTTGGACATATTGAACATAACTGGTACGCTTTGAACAAAAATAATAAAAATTTTTTTCGTTGGTTGCACATTATATTAGTCATTAAAAAAATGTATAATTTTAAAGATAGTGATAAAGATATTTGGAAAAATATTGAAGGTATAAGCAGTAAATATTTTTTTTATACAAACTAGAACCTTGAAAGGTTTAGTTGAAAAGTAGATCAAAAGTAAAAGAGTAGGGGACCAGATATGAAGAGAAACAGAAGGCTGGCGAATAGAATTATTTCGGTAATACTATGTATAGCTATTTTATTTTCACAGGTGAATATCACGGATGCAGAAAATTTGAATCCATCGGCCGGCAATACGAATCAAGTGACAGCTTCTAGCGATGCTAATGCGGGTAGTGGTGAAGAAAAAGTTATAAATGACTCTTTAGATTCAAATGAAACAAGTGGCACCGCGGAATCTGCCCCCTCGGTTTCCGAGAAAACAGGAGAAGATTCAAAAAATGACGAAGCGGAAACTTCCAGCGAGGATGATAAAGCAGAATCAACAGATCATATAGATGCTTATTATAAGGATAGTAAAATATGCATTTATAATTATGAACAGTTAAAACAGATCGGTTCAGATGCTTATGTTTACACGGGGGATAAGGATGGAAAGATTGGTTCTGGAGATGTAGTAAAGAGTGAAGGCACAGAGCTGAAATACGGTGCAGATGCCCAATACATTTTGATGAATGATATCCAAATGAACTTGGAACAGATCTGGACAGTGCCAGATTCCTTTACCGGAACTATTACAGGTACGGAAATAGAAGAAAATGAAACACCGACTCTCTATGACAAAGAAACGGATACCATCTACATTTACAATCCGTATCAGTTGATGGTACTTGCACAGGAAGAATCTGAAACAGAACCTGTTATGTCATTAGATTATGATGCACCACAGTTTGGTATGGGGCAGATGATCTATCCGGATGGTGAAGATCAGGCGTATCTGACTTATAGTAAGTCTCATAATTACGTGTTATCGCAGAAGTTTAATTCAGATAAGCCGGAACCGGTTGCGGAACAGCTGGGTAAAGTAATTACAGAAGGTACAGAAGGTCGAGATTTCAAGGGACAAGTTGTCAAGAAAATCGGAGATAAGAACTATATCTTAATTGGAAATGAAGCGCAGCTGAGAAAAATAGGCACTAATGAGCAAGTAAATGGCGCAGTGTATCAGGCAGTATTAGATGGTAAGTGGAAACTTGATTTGGACAAAAATAATCAGCCTATCATGCTATACAGTGGCGATGCTGATTTAACAAAAGACCAGAATGGAGTAGAAGATTTTACTTTTGGACAAATTAAAGATGCTGATAGCAAATACAGTCAGTATAATAAATTGCTATATCCCATCAGAGGCAGGTGTGGAGTCAATCAGATAACAGGTGAAATTGACCCTAATTTAGATATAGACAAAACAACAGGACAGAAATATACAGCAAACGCAAATTATATTATTTTCCGAGATATAGATTTGAGCAGTGAAGAGTGGAAGCCTCTTACTTTTCAAGGAACAATGATTGGCGCTAAGGCGAATGATAATGAGTCCCTTTGGGATTCAACATCCAGTCAAATCACAGCTAGTATGAAACCAGTACTTTCTAATGTGAAAGTTGTACAATCAAGTAGACTCAATGTTGGAGAACAAATGGGTGTAGGCTTTTTCTCTACAATATCGAGTGAAGTAAGTGATAACGATATCGGTCTTAGTAAAGGATTAGTGCAAGTTTCAAATATTAAGTTTGAAAATATTACTGTTCAAACATCAACTTCTGAAACTTATTATCCGGAAACTCTTGTAAGTGCCTTAACAAGTACTTTGGGGAAGTTACTTGGTGGAGTCTTAAGTGGGTTAACATTTATTTTAACGTTCGGCCAGGTCAAAATTGATCTAAAAAAAACATTGGGAGATGTTCTTGATGCGAGAAAGAAAGATCCGACAGCATTAGCAACTGGCGCGATTGCTGGTCGTGTGGAAGGTCAGGTAGAACTTTCTAATCTTGAAGTGAATAATGCTGTTGTCAAAAACGTAAATAACAATACAGGTGGATTTGTTGGATATATCGTTGGTAAAACACAGTATGATGGTTTATCAAACGCACTTGGTGGCCTTGTTAAATTACTTACAAATATATTGAATGTAATTCCAGGATTAGGCTTAGGTGACTTAATCACGATTCTGCTTGGAAATGCTATCCCTTTAGAAAAACTGATCCCGACAGGTTATATAAATGTCCAAATTATGAATTGTACTGTAAATGGATTAAGTATTTCTACAGCATCCGATAAAGAATATGCCGGTGGATTTATTGGTATGCAAAAGGGTGCTATTGTAGAGAGTTGTTCTGTAACAGATGGTACTAATACAATTAGTGGAAAGAACTTTGTAGGTGGCTTTGTTGGTCTAGCTCGTGATGATGTGATTGAAGGAACACTATCAGGGGCATTGGATATAGAGACAAAACTTCCTAAGATGAATACGGAAAGTTTACTTCTAAATTGTTCATTAAATAATGCAGTTGTGTCTGTTTCTGGTGAAAGTTATATTGGTGGTTTTGCCGGTGGATTGGCCAATGCATCAACTGTCAATTGTAATGTTGAATCGGATAATGCACTCACTGTAACAGCTTCTGAAAATTATGCTGGTGGTTTTGCAGGAATTGCATCTCTTGGATGGGCTGCAGACCTAGGTAAAGATGACACAAAAGATAATTTACTTGGCGGTGTAGTTGATCTTGTTGTAAAACTTTTGAGTAGTAATCCTGGAGCAACTTCATCTTTACTTTCTCTTGCTGGTGTAAATCCATCACATATCTTAGGATGTTCTGTAAATGCTCCACTGCAAGTTAGTGGTAAGGACTATGTTGGTGGTATTACAGGTCGAGGTAATGGTGCATATATAGCACAATCGAATGCGGATAATTTACAGAAAATATCATATTGGAAAAATGGTGTTTATGATGTTGGTTCGGTTCCAGTGGTTGATGTCTCTTTAACCGGATTATCCAGTGTTACAGGAACTGATTATGTTGGTGGAATTGCTGGATCAATGGGTACGGCCAGTGTTGCCGGTTTATTAAATACGACGCTTGGCGTTGCATCTTATCTTGCGTTTACTGTAGATAATGTTCATGTAAATGGTACAGAGAATGGGTTTATTGTTACGGGAAATGAACGTGTTGCCGGTGGATTTGGAGATGCGATTGGTGGTTCTATAACAACTGTTAGTATCAATAATTTAGCTTCTATAGAAGGCAATAACTTAGTAGGCGGATTTATAGGTCTTTCTGGTCCTGGTGATTTGGCGGGAGCAGATGGTGGATTGACTGTTAATCTATTAGGTTTGAATTATATATTGAAATTGAATAATTTACTTTCTTTAGGACAAGCAATTGAAGTAAAAATTAAGGATACAAATGTAAATGGAATTAAGGATGGGTTTACGGTACACGCAAAGGGTAGTCGTGATTCTAATTCGGTTCGTGATTATAGTGCTTCTGGTTTTATCGCAAAAAGCGGAAGTACAAAAATAGAAAATTCGCATGTAACAAATCTAAAATCAGTGAAGGCTGCAGATGATGGCGGATATGCTTCAGGATTTGTGGCTATTTCAAAAACGGGTGGTCTAGCAGATGTTGCTGATGATACTTCAATTAAATCATTGATTGAGGCTAATGGCTTAGTAAATGCTGTAGGATATTTAATTCCTAAATATACAAATTGCACGGTTTCTTTTGTGAATGGTGGAAGTGTTACAGCAGATGTTGCTGGTGGTTTTGCAGCAGATTTTCAAAGTGGTACAGTTGATAACAGTTCACGAGGAACTAATGATTATTACGCAGTATACAATTTAGATTCTGTAAATGGTCAAACCTATGCAGGTGGCTTTGGTGGAAATGTTTATTCTGGAGCATTGGCCGATGCTGGTAAAGGTATTAGTGTTCTAGGAAATATTAATGGTTTAAATATAAATATTGGAGAATTGTTAAATTTAGTAAATGCATATGTTCCAATTATAAAGTATGCAGGTGTTAAATCTGATAATGGATTTACAGTATCGGCTAATAAATTTAAATCGGATGATATGAATTCTGGTAGTGCTGGTGGCTTTATTGGTTATGGCAGTGGAGTTCAAGTTAGTCATTGTGATGTAACAAATTTGAAACATACAACGGTAACACCTCCTAAAGATTTAGAGGGTGAAGATAGTTCAAATTATTTTAGTCAGGAAAGTATATATGCGGTAACGGGAGCTAGATATGCCGGTGGATATATTGGATATATGAATATTGGTTCTGCTGCTTCGGTTGGAAAAGGCTTGAAGGTTTTAGGTACAGCGATTGGCTTGAATGATGTATTGGATGCATTAAATGTTGTGGTTTCTACAATTGAGCATTCCAATGTTACTGGAGGACCTGGTGGTTTTGCGGTTAGAGCCTCTATGAAAAATACAGCTTCTGATGCTTCGGATAATGATGTATTAGGAGATGCCGGTGGATTTGTTGGTAAGATTTCTGGTGGTCATATTCAGAATTCAAATTCTTATAACTTCTCATATATCATTGGTCAGATTACAGCTGGTGGTTATGTTGGAGATTTACAGCCAGGTAGTGTGGCAGATGCTTTGGGAGAAACAAGTATACTAGGTGGTCTTGTCAATACTAAAGAAACACTGGCATCTCTTGCAGAAGATTTTGTTCCTACAATTCGAAACAGTTCTACAACATGTATTCCTTGCGGTGGTGCAGTTCGTGCAGATGCGGCTTCCACAACACAGGTACAACGAGGTATGGCCGGAGGTTATGCAGGACATAACGAAGGCGGACATATTTGGGGAAATAATACAAAGAAATGGAAAGGTGAAGAATATACCGGACCAACAAGTACTTGTAAAGCAGTAAGAATTCGTTCGGTATACGGAGAAGAAATCGCAGGTGGTTTCACAGGACTTATGGAGTCAGCTGATACGGCAAGTACCGGAAATCTGTCCTTATTATGGGGACTGGTAAAAGTAGATAACATCCTGGGAGCACTCAGCGTTGTCTATCCGACGGAAGAAAATACGGCAGTTTACGGTCCGCTTGCCTTGATGGATTCTAAAACTTGGAATGATTGGGTAGAATTTGTCGGTAAAAAAGGTGGTTACGGAAGTGATCTTGCAAAGAATGGTAAAGTAAACAGTCAAGATGAACTTGATACGATCATTGAGAAATATATATATGGATATAATGTTGTCGCAGGAAGAGAAAATTACCGGGATGAAATAAAACTGGCAAATGGCGGAGCCGCTGGCGGTTATGTTGGATCAATGCAGACCGGAACCATTACAAATGGACAGGCTTATCAGGCGAAGACAATTAAAGGGCTTCGATGTGCCGGAGGTTTTGCAGGAGAAATGATAAACGGCGGAGCAGCAAAGCTTGGAGGAGTTGATATCCTTGGTCTTAATCTGCAATTAGGACAAATGATCAATGTCCTTAATGTATTTGTTCCAGTAATCAAGCAGTCTTCTGTGGAAGGTTATCAGAGTGGATTAATTGTTCAGTCAGAAGGAATCAATGCCAAGGATGCTTGCGGTTATGCCGGAGGTTATGTCGGAAAACTGATTGGTGGACAGATCTGGGGCGAAAAAGATGCACGCTGCAAGGTTACAAAGTTGAGACGAGTTGATGGAAGAAGCTACGTTGGAGGATTTGTCGGAAGCTCTAGACCAGGAAGTGTAGCAACACTGAATCCAACTGCAGGAGAAGGATTGCTCAGCCAGCTTCTGAATAAACTGTTAAGTACACCAGCAGATTTGATCAAAGTATTAAATGCTACAGTCGCAACGATTCGTTATGCAGATGTGGAAGCCTGGGATGACTGGGGAATCATCGTAAATGGTGCTTATGCAAGTGGAAATAATAACACTTCTTATGCAAAAGCGGCCGGAGGATTTGCCGGAAATCTGGAAGGAACAGTACTTGGCGAGAAGGCTGAGGAAGAAGCAGGGATTTCTGCTCAGAATATCCGTTCCGTAATCGCAGGTGAATATGCCGGAGGATGCTTTGGAATCGCAGATGTAGCCGGAGTTGCCAATATCAGTGCAGGAAGTGATACATCTCTTCTGGATAAACTTTTGCAGCTTGGTAGAACCGATGTGCTGGATGCGTTTAGAAGCTATGTATATTACGGAACTGTAAGCGGAAGTAATGATGCCGGTTTAAGTGTCAGCGCAAACACGGCGATAAGATCCGGACAGAACAATCAGGTTACCTATAGCGGAACGGCCGGAGGATTTGGTGGATCGCTGTTAAATGGTTCTGTGAAAAACAGTAAAGTAACGAACTTAAGTAATGTAAGAGGGTTAAATAGCGTCGGAGGATTTGTAGGCTATTCTGGAAAGAGCGGAGTGGTTAAGGCAGATAAGATCGATGTTCTTGGAGATAATAAAGGACAGTTGCTCGGTGGAGCACTTGGAGTTCTGGATATTTTTGGTTCTCACATTGATGACTGTACAGTTACAGGAACTGATGATGGTTACACAGTACAAAGCACTGGCGGAGAGGAGCAGATTGCCGGAGGATTTATCGGATATGCAAATCTAGCAAGAATGTCGAATTGTACAGCAGGTGACAAGACGAACCAGAAAATTGGATTAAAACAAGTGGCATCAGGAGGAACAGCCGGAGGATTTGCCGGACGAACAAGCTTTGCTTACCTTGCAGATCTGAAAGTGGATTCTGGAGCAGTGAATGTAATATTCTCACTTGTTAATGAACTTATAAAAGCATTATATCTGGACAAGCTCCAGGATTCCAATCTTTTGAAAATCAATCTTGGAATTATTAAAGTGGATGCACTGTATGATGGCAAACTGCTTCACGTAAATCTGCTTGGATTGGATATCTCTGTAGGACTTTCGAAGAGGTCAACAGATAACAAGCAGGAGACAGATCTTGCAATTATTACGATCGGAGATTCATCCATCAAACTTCCATGTAATGAAAATGGACTTTTGAATGATGATGATGCGAAATCTAATATCAGTGTAAACCTGATCAAAGCGAATCGTACAAAAATCACTGACAGTAATGTTTACGGTGTAAGCTACGGATACGATGTCTATGCAGGTGGAGCTGGAAACGACAAAGATGGTTCTAAAGATGATGGACGAAGCGGTGGCTTTGTTGGATTCAATGATGAAGGGCTTTTAAAGAACAACAACATGTATTACTGCGATGTGGTTCGTGGAACAAAAAATCTTGTTGGTCCATTTAGCGGAAAGAGTGAGTTGGATTCTGTATATGGAGCTGTCACACAGGAGAAGGTGGAAGGCGAGAATAACAACTACCGTATTTACAGAAAGCTGGATGTGGCGCTGAAACAAATCAAAAATGGTTCAGACCAGCTGAATCTAAGCTATGAAAAAGATACTTCCAGTGGATGGGATATTTACACGCTGGGTCATATGAAATCGATAAAAAGCTATAAAACTTTGCAAAATGCAAAGCTGACAGATGATACTTCGCCTACGACAGCAGAGCTTAAAGCATATGAATCACCAGCAAAAGCAGTATTGATGGCAGATACTAAAACAACATTGAACACAGGAGAAAGTGATACTCCGGAGCCATCCGAGTCACAGGATCCATGTGATAAGTTGATCAAGCTGACAATCAATAAAGTCTGGAAGGATCTAAATAATAAAAAACGTCCGAATAACATTACGGTAACGATATCTCGTACCTGGACAGATGCAACAGAAAAAGAACACACAGAACCTGTTCCAGGATATGAGGACTATATTATAAGTGGTTCTAGTGATAAATCTACCTGGCAGAAGGTCATCAAAGGATTTCCAGCATATACGATGGATGCAAATAAAACCATTCACTATTACACATATTCCGTTACGGAAACGGAAATAAAAGGATATACAACTACAATCGAAACTTCTAAAGATGGATTTACGTTTACGATAACCAACAAACATTTCCCAGGACTTCCGGATACCGGAGGACAGGGAAGAAACTTTATTTACCTGATAGCTGTTCTGCTTTTCCTGATATATTTCGTAATGAGATATAAAAAATGCAAGGAAAATAAAAAAGCAGAAAAACTATAAAAAAGAAAAAATTCTCAAAGAAAGGGAGACAAATGTTATGAAACGAATGAAAAAAATCATGGCAGTGCTGCTGGCAGCGATTATGACAATGGCGATGGCAGTGACAGCATTTGCTGACAATGTAGCAACAACGACTACAGGAACAAACAAACTTACGGTTAATGTGAAAACAGGAGATGGTGTTCCAACACAGACACTTAAAGATCAGACAATTAATCTGTACAAATTGTTTGATGTAACAGAGTCAAAAAGCGGAGAAACAACAAACTATGCATATACCGTAAATGATACTTATAAGTCTACACTTGCAAGTGTATTAAATATCGTTGAAACTTCTAAAGATGAAGAGTTTGCAGCAGCAGTTACTAAACTTGGATCTGATAACGCTACTGCAGTACAGAAGTTTGCAAATGATTTTACTGCAGAAGCACTGACGAAAAAATTATCAGCTACAGCAACTTCTAATAAAATCGAAGAGAGCAAAACAGCATATACATTTTCAAATTTAGCAGCAGGTTACTATTTAGTATATGTAACAGGTGGAAAAGAGATTCAGTCTTCTTTAGTTACAGTAGATGCTACAAATTCAGTAAACTTAAAAACAGAAGCACCAAGCATTGAGAAAAAAGCTGACAAAGAGACTGTAAGTATCGGACAGGTAGTGAAATATACCGTAACAGGTTCTATTCCGGATACAACAGGATATGACCAGTATCAGTACATTATTCACGATGAATTATCTAAAGGTCTTGATTTTGTAAAGAATGCCGACGGAGATGCTCTTGATAAGGCAACTGAAGCAAATGTTACAATTGCATTTACAGAGTCAGGTATTACACCTGCAGGAACAACACCTACAAGTGCAACACTTTCCGGTGAAGGCAACAGAACAATGGCTCTTGATTTATCTGCATGGGTAAAAGCTAACCAGACAAACAAAGGAAAAGTATTTACAGTTACATATTATGCAAAAGTAAATGCAAACGCAGTTGTAACAGAAAAGAATAGTGCTCAGTTAGAGTACGGTAATAAACCAGATGAAACAACAACTACAACACCAAGTGAAGCAAAGACACCTACTTACCCACTGAATATCTTAAAGAAGAAAAAGGGTAGTGAAGATAAGCTGGCAGGTGCAAAATTTAAGTTATATTCAAGCGAAGCTGATGCTAATGCAAATGATGCCGCAAAAGCGATTAAAGTTTCTCCTGTAGTTGCAGGCGTTGCAGGTAACTATGTGGTAGATCCAGAATCTTCTACTACAGAATTTGAATCAGTAGCAAGTATTGACGAAAAAGGTTATAACCTTCATGTAAATGGTCTTGCAGCAGGGGATTACTGGCTGGTAGAGACAGAAGCTCCGGCAGGATACAACAAGCTGACAGCTCCGATTAAAGTAACAATCGAAAAAAGCACAGATGCAGTTGATGCAAACCAGTGGACTCTTAAGGATGCTGACGGAAAGAAAATCGATAGTAAAATTGTTACAATTGAAAACAGCACAGGATCCCTTCTTCCATCCACAGGTGGTATGGGAACAATCATCTTTGCTGTAATCGCTGCAATTCTTGTACTTGGTGTAGCAGTAAGCTTTATCCGTGACAAGAGAAAAAATGCTTAATCAGAAGATGAATTAGAAAAACAAGAAGTAAAATAACAGAAATTGCGGTTATCTTTTCGGGAAGATAGCCGCAATTCCAAGTATAACAACAGGGAGAATGGAATGAAGAGTAAGGAAAAGAAGAAATTTACAATAAAAGATATCATTCGTTTAATCGTGCTTTTGGTTGCATTCTCCGTATTGTTATATCCGACATTTAGTAGTTATCTAAATGAGAAGAATAGTTCGAGAGTGGTATCCAACTATGATGCAGAAAGTGTGAAACTAAGCAATGCTGAAAAAGAACAGATGCTGGCAGATGCAAGAGCCTACAATCAGGAAATGCTCGGAAACATTGATCTGATCGATCCATTTTCACAGACAAATACGGAAATCGATGAGCGGTATCAGAGTCTCTTAAATGTAGATGGATCGGGAATGATGGGATACATCCGTATTCCAAAGATTAAAGTAGAGCTTCCGATTTATCATGGAACAAGTGAAACAGTTCTACAGGCAGGAGTCGGACATTTCTGGGGGACTTCATTGCCGGTTGGCGGTGAGAGTACGCATACAGTGTTAACCGGACACAGAGGACTGCCGACAAAAACACTTTTCACAAATATGGATAAATTGAAAGTAGGAGATATTTTTTATATCAAGGTATTAGGAGAAACTCTGGCATATAAGATTGACCAGATCTTAACTGTGTTACCGGAAGAGACAGAGGCATTATCCATCGAGCCAGGGCAGGATTATGCGACACTTGTTACATGTACCCCATATGCGATTAATACGCACCGTCTCTTGGTACGTGGAGAACGTATTCCATATGAAGAGGCAATAAAAGAAGTACCGGATCAGAATATAAAACCGGAATTATCTTTTACCGCAAAAGTATTGATCATAACAATTGTAGTTATTTTAATCGGACTTATTGCGATGATTATCTATAGTAAAAGAAATTCAAAGAAGAAAAAGAGGAGGAAAAGAAAGTGATCAAAAGAATAAGAAACACCAGAATTATTTTCCTCTATATCCTTTTTTTTATGAGCTGTACTTTATCTGTTTCAACACTACAGGTTTCTGCAGCTACTAAAAAGGGAAGTATCGAGATCCATTACAAAGGAAGAACAGATTCCCAGGGAGAGGTGGATCTTTCCGGAGCAACATTTACTTTATTCCAGATTCAATCTGCAGAAAACGGAGAGTTAGTCTGGAACGAGGAATTTGTATCAGCGGGCATCTCATTAAAAGATACAAGCGCCGGTGCAAGAGAAAAGCAGGCGAAAAAGTTATTTGACTATGCAAAGAAAAATAACATTACTGGAACTACACAGGAGACAAATACAGTAGGCTATACAAGCTTTCTAAATTTAGAGGAGGGTATTTATCTTCTTGCACAGATTGGGACCGTAGATAGTGGAACAGAACAGTTTGAGTCAGCTCCATTTCTGATTGAGGTTCCATCTGAAATCAGCGGACGGTTTGAATATAATGTTGAGACAGAACCAAAGGCAGAGTGGGTATCAAAAAAAGAACCTCCGGTTCTACCAAATCAACCGGGAGATACTCCGGAAAAGACACCGGGAAAAAATGAACCAGTTTCATCGAATCCAATTCGCGATATGATTGATAAGGTAAAGACAGGTGATGAAACAACATTTATTACTTGGATCTGTATAGCATGTGCAGGGTTAGGAATCATGATTGTGATTTCTAGGAAAAGAAATAAAGAATAAGAAGAGGAATGTACAAAGCATTTTAGAAACAAGAAAAGAGCGAAAACTCATTAAATGAATGGGAATTCGCTCTTTTTTATATTGATTTATTCTATGTATCTTAGTGGATAGATAAAGTTTCATTATGCATCTGTGTGGGATGGAGAGATAGAAGAAGCTTTTTCTAATGGAATGGAACACTTTTGTTAAGAAAAGAGTTAAAAGATTTCAAATTTTGCACATTATATAAAACCGCAAGTAGATGTATAATGAAATATCATTATAAGAAAAATGGAGTGACTATAATTTAAGACAGAATAAATAGAATATTTTTTTAAGCCAAACTAATCCCTTCATAGTTTGAGTTTGGTAAGTGGTGAAGGAATTTAGAGGAAAAATAATAACGAAAGAAAATCTGTCTTTTAGAACTAAAAACGAACCATATGGGAGGGGAAAAGTATGAAAAAGACAAAAGTGTGGCTGAGGTGGATCGCCTTAACACTTCTCGTGATTCTATGTATAAACAGCGTGGGATCAATAGCTTTGGCATCTGAGATTCAGGAGGAAGGATACGATTCAGAGGCAGAGCTTTTAGAAGAAAAAAGTAGTACAGAAGCAGAGCTTCAGAATGAAGAAGGTGCTTCAGAAGAAAAATCGCAAGAAGAGGGAAGCGTTTCGGAAGAAAGTAATACTCCAGAAGACAAAACATCTCCTGAGCAACAGGAAGCAAGAGAAGCGTCTTCGAATACTCAGGAAGTCGCAGAAGGATATGATATTGATTTTTATGTCATCATTAATGGAGAAAAAGTAAAGCTTCAGCATAATAACATTACTGGTATTAAAACATGGAAGGAAAAAAGAACGACATATTACGGAGTCTCCCTTGATGATCTGATCTTAGTGTATGAAGAGTTCGGGTTTGTAAAAGGAAGTGATGGGCAGAATCCTGTTGCAGATGAGAAGTTTGTGTCTGCATACCGGGGAAAAAGCGGGATAGAATACGGAAAAGTTTATACAGACACAGAATCCGGAAAGACATATGTTTCTTACAATTATGGACAGAATAAACAAGGGGAAGCGATAGATGTTTACTACCTTCCAAATGGAAAAGGCGTTGCATTAAATTTAATAGATTCTGTAAAAAAGGACAACTCGTTTTATTCCGTAGAGGTAAAGGGAGAAGGGCAGGATCGGATTCGTTATGCATTAACAGGAACTGTAGTGGAAGAAGCTGTGGCTGATTTTAATCCACAATTGTCGGACCAGACAGACCAGATCGAATGGACCTGTATGGGAACAGATGATAAGGTGATAGATGGTATACGGGAATCAGGGAACCAGACGAGGTTCACAATCGGAAAGATCACACAGTCTTATGTGATCCAGAGAGCGGATCAGACAGCCTTTGACATTCAGTTTTATATATATGCAGACAATGAGGTTCGAAAGCTGCCGGCTGATTCTCTGAAAAAGGTGTATAAATGGAACCGTCAGGGCAGATGCTATTTATCTGTCAGTGATCTTGCTGAGATTTATAGAGAGTTCGGCTTGAATGCAGAGGAAACACAGTCCGGAAATTATTTTCCATATACAGTCCGTGGTGAGAAGACATTAGCACAGGCGACAGTGGTAACTTATAAAGGACAGCAATATGTATCTTATAACCTGGACAAGCAGGAAGCAACTGTACCAACAGACGTTTATTATATGCCAAAAGGAGCATCTGATGGCGAAAAAATTCCGGATAATAATTCAGACCAGATGAAGCAGAATAAGAACAGTTTCTATTCGGTTACAGTGATCAATCCGGATGGAAATCGAACTGTGAGTTACTATAAGAAAGATTCTGCGGTCACAATTTCCGTTGATCCAGGAGATACGAAGGAAAGCGACTGGCTTTGTGCCAGTGAGGATGAAAATAAAACAATCCATCCGGTAAAACAGGGCGATAAACTAACCTTTTCTATTGGGAAGATAGAGCAACCATATACGGTTGCATGCAACACTTTTGCACCAGCAACCTTGAATATTAAATTCTATACTTTTGTAGATAATGAGAGATATAATGTTCTAAACGAAGAAATTCCTGTTATAAAAGATACTACAACAAAGCCGGGAACAGTTTATTATTATATTTCTAATGATGAGTTAAAAAAGCATTTTGAAAAATTTCATTACGATGGTTCTATTCAAAATGGAGCAAAAGAGCGTTTTTATTATTCCAAGAGAGATTACGATACAATCCATAATGCAGGGATATACACGAAAGAAGGTCATGAATGTATTTATATAGGAGAATCCGGAGAGCCGATGGATGTGTATTACCTGCCAGACGGACAGAATAGTCCCATAATGAGTGCAAAGACCTTACTAGAACACGACGATGATAGATATAATGGTTTTTACAGTGTGACAGTACAGGATGACGATGGACAGGTTTACAGCCAAACAGCTTTGCGTGATCTTCCAGCAATTGATTTTGTTGCAAGAAAGTCAACACTTACAAGAACAGTTAGTACAAGGCCGCGTGTAGAAGAACAAACGCAGAATATAAACTGGGAATGCAGAAAGGAAGATGGTACTCTTTCAGAAGTTACATGGAGTAAAAATGAAGCAGAGCATACCATGAGCTTTACTATTCAGCCAGATGATGCAGTACGTCCATATGTGATTGTTCCTGATAATACAGAAAAACCGGCAGCAATAAAAGAAGCAAATATCAGTTTTTATGTATTTATCGATGGACATTATAAGCTGATAAAGAACCTCAATGCTGAGCAGCATTACATAATCAAAGCAAACAGTGGCCGAGCCAGTCGTTATTATTTGCGAGCTAAACCAGATGATACGATTTCTAAAATTTACAGTGAGTTTGGTTTCACTCCGAGCAAGCTGGAGCCCGGCGCAGATCAGAAAGAGAAGATTCTGTTTGGTTATGCGACAGACAGCCGTGTGTTTGTACAGCACCCTTATAAGGACAACGATGGTACATGGTATATTCCTGTCCTGAAAAACGGGAAAGATGTATCTGTCTATTATTTCTCACAGCCAAACCCACTGAATCCAGACAGAATCGAAAATTATTTTGATCGTTTGACAGGACTTTCTTCTCAGGTTGGGCTGGCAGGAAGACATTTCAGTGTAGAGGGAAGTTTTCATCTGATTGAAGTGTTGGATCCACTGAACCTGACCAAAAGAGAGGCGATTAAGAGACAGTATGTAGGCCATGGGGAAGCATATACTGTGGAAGTACCAAAGAGGGCAAGTTTAGAAGGTGAGTATTATGGCAAGGAGATTGTCTGGAGTTGTACATCTAATGACAGGGACGAAAATGAGGTTCTTCCGGAACCGTCCGGAGATGATAAGGTAAAATTTGAAATTCCGAATGTTAACTCATCTTATGAGGTGATCGCAGACAAACCGCTGGAGTCTGGGGCAGTCAGGGTTATCTATAATACAACTCGTTATATGAAGAAACTTCCTAAGGAAGCTAAGTTGACCCCTCAGGTTGGAAATAAGACAAGACATACAGATGATTATGAGAATGAAATAGAAGCTGGAAAACATAACGTTAAGTCACCATATCCTCTGGTTTATGATCATGAAGATAATGACAGCAAAGAGTTGGAACAGTATGAATTCGATCATTGGGATTACAGAAACAAAGACGGAAAGTGGCAGGAATGCGGTGCAGGGGATTCTATTTCTGATCTTATAAATAATAATGCAAGACAGCCAATCACCCTCTATGCAGCGTGGCGTAAGGTGAGTAACCAAAATCGAAAACAGGTACAGTTTTATATCTGTAAGTCAGCGATGCCGGAAGATGGTTCGGTAGCATTACCAACCACGAATGTAGACGATTATACAAGTGCGGTTGCCGTGGCAAACTGTAATGTGAAGGCAAGTATATTGCATGATGTTCCAGTTCTTGGAAATAAGAATCCATCTACGTGGGAACAGTATGCGGATGGAAATAAGAGAGTGCAAGAACTTTTGCAGGGAACTAAACCAGATGAGGGATATATTGGAAATGGAGACTATATCTACAAGATAGATAGAATTCCTTCCGATGAAGAGGTATTCCAGACAATTCGTGAAAGCGGACGTATGATTCGTATCGGAGACAGGGAGATTCCGCCATCGAAATTAGATACCGAATTCTTCACCATTTATTGGTATTCTTTCAAAAGTGAAATGTCCGATGGGTGGCATATTGACGGACGTATTGTAGCAAAAAATGGTTACCTGACAGTAAAGAAAGATTTTGTCGGAATGCCGGAAGCAATAGAGGAAGTCAAGAAAGATTATTATATCCAGGTAGATATGGATGAAAAGCTTTTAGATGGAAAACCGCAGCCACCTGCATTTCATGAGCATATGAAACTTGTGCTTCCTTCAGAAGATAGCCAGAAACCGGATGCAGAAGCTCCGCAAGCGGAGGATGCTCCAATAGAAGTTGTAGGTACATGGACAGATGAAACACATACAAGCTGTACGTGGATCGTTAAGGCGGACTCATTCTGGAAATACACATTAAAAGAGTACAACTATAAGCCAAAAGATTCGAATGTGAAATTTTCAGGTTGGTACAATGTTCGCAATTCTCATGAAGAAGGAGATAATGTAAATTCATGGGAAGCATATCCAGAAAGTGGAATTAAATTCACAGGACGTGGAATTGGACGCGGTGGTGAAACTCTTACTATTGAATTGGAGAACCGTTATCAGAAAGAGGGAATACTCACACTGAACAAATTTGATGAGTCTACCGGACAAGGAATGGAGAAGATCAATTTTGCTGTTAGTAAGAACGGTGTTGAGGAGGAAGCGGTAACAACTGATAAATACGGAATCGCACAACTTCATATTCCGTTACAAGATGAGAACAAACAGAATCGAACAGCAACTGAGACGTATTTGTTGCGAGAGACAAACTTACCAACGGGATATGTAGACACAGGAGATATACAGATCACAGTTGAGATTGCCAATGGAGCATTCAAAATCACTGATGCAAAACTGGTGGATAGGAAGGCTAACGAAAATCAGGAGGCTGTTAAGGCACCAGTTGATGGTAAGATAGACGGAAAATCTGTTCTGCTTCAGCGGGGAGATACCAGCCTTAATATCCGAAATTTTGCTAAAACAGGCACTCTGCATATAAAAAAGACATGGGAAAATCCAAATGATGCACTGACGGAAAAACAGGTGAAAATCAGATTGTATCAGAATGGAATTTCTACAGGACAGGAATTCCTGCTGAATGAAGAGAACGGATGGGAACATACAGTCGACAATGTTCCACTATTCCAGGACAGAATTCCGGTGGAATATAAGGTGGAAGAAATCGAGATAGGAAAGACACATTATTCTTCGGAATACGGGGATGGTTTCCTATATTATGAAGTTATTTATCCAGAGATTCAGTATTTCGATTCAAATGGACAACAATTATTCCCGAAGGATGAGAATGAGTTCAAGGATGTTTCCAAGATGGAACTGGAAGTGCAGAATCTGCATTTCAATCTTGCTGAACGAAGTTTCTTAAAGACGGATGATCTTCCAAGAAACCGACTTGCTGGTGCAGGTTTTCTGTTCTACAAAGTACCGTATGATGATGTTACGAAAAAATATGCGGATGATACAGGATATACAGTAGATTATGACAATACACAGAGCAAGGACGATATCGTTCTGAAAAAGGATGGAAAAACGTGTACGACGTATCGTTCCTTAGAAACAGATGAAAATGGAATGCTTCAATTACCGGAGGACTTTGAGAACGGACGATACTGGATGGTAGAATCTGTTACTCCAAACAAAAAGGACAAAGCAGATAAAACCAAAACACAGTATCAGGATAACTTTAATTTATATATGGTCGATGTAGAATCCGATATTTTATTCCTATATGAGAAATCACCGATGACAAATACCTGGAGAGCTGTTTCGGACAGACATATCGTCAATCATCCGCAAAAAGGCGGGGTGACGGTTGAGATTACAAAGGAAGTCACTGGTCCACTTGGAAACCGCAAGAAGCCATTTGATATGGAAATTCTCTATTGGGAAGATGGTCAAAAGCTGCGTAGCAAGACAATTAGAACTTCTTTGAAACATGGAGATAAAGTTACATTAAAAAATGTAGATATATCTTCGGATATCATAATAACAGAAACTGTTGATACATCAAAATACGCTGTTTCGATTTCTAAAAAAGAAGAGAATGATAAGTATTCAAATCCAGTGCAGGCAACATCGAATGGAAATACAGCTGTCATGAAACAGCGGATTGAGGCTGCACGAGGAGACGTGATTGAGTTAAAAATCACAAACGAAAACACACAATTAATACCGGAAACAGGGGTTCGTCTGAGAACAAGCAGGCATGTATGGTTACTATTTGCCATAAGTATTATCATGATTCTGTTTTTCAGAAGAAGACGGAAAATAAGATAAACACTGCTATGGAACAAAACTTGCAAAAATACATCAGACATTTTACATGTTTGTTGCATTGGAATAAAAAAATAAACCACTATAATAATGGTATGATCCCCGTCAAGAGGACAATAAAAAATAATAAATTTTTGTATCGTCAGCCATGCTATGGCTGGCGATATTTTAGTTTGCGCGCCATGGGCGCGCTCTAACGGGTGAAAGTCCCGAACACGCCTAGGCGACAAGGAAGTGTATAGCTGAACAGCAAGGGTGTCTATCGTAAGGTAGAATCTGAAGGAAGCTGTAAGCAAACTCTTGGTCCGACGGACAGAAATCACATATGAGGCTAGGTTCCGCTTGGTAAGTCTGCTAAATAAGACAAAGCCGTAAAGTTGCCGTTTGTAGGAACCGAGTAAATGTGGCGGATATATGAGAGGAAAGAGCGTGCACCTTAAGCGTGGAGGTCTCACAGAGGTTTCATTAGCCTAGTAACAACGAACTGTGAGAAGTCAGCCGAGCCCATAGTAGCGAAGAAGTCTCTGTAATGGAGATGGAGCGAAGGGGCGAACAATCAATAAGTTTGAGTATGTCTCGTATTGCAGAAATGACAACATCTGCCGTAATCAATCGGGAAAAAGGTGGTCAAATCAAGCGAGACGGAAAGGAAAGAACGCATGGACACAAGTAGTCTAATGAAGCAGATACTATCCAGCGATAATCTCAACAGAGCATATCTGCAAGTCGTACGAAATAAAGGTGCCGAGGGAGTGGACGGAATGAAGTACACAGAACTTAAAGAACATCTTGTAAAGGACGGCGAAATTATCAAGGAACAGTTGAGGACAAGAAAATATAAACCTCAACCAGTACGAAGAGTGGAGATACCAAAGCCAGACGGTGGTGTCAGAAACCTGGGAGTACCAACAGTAACAGACAGATTCATACAACAAGCCATTGCACAGGTCTTAACACCAATCTATGAGGAACAGTTCCATGACCATAGCTACGGATTCAGACCGAATAGATGTGCACAGCAAGCAATCCTGACAGCACTTGATCATGGAACAAGTGAAGCTGTGTTACAGGCAGATGTCGGACATTTTTGGGGTACATCTCTTCCAGTTGGTGGAGAAAGTACACATGATAAAGAACATGATGGAGAACTGATTGAAACGCTGCAGGTGTATCTGGACTGTGATAAGAGTGCGAATAAAGCAGCTGAAAAACTCTATGTAAATTATCGTACTCTTTCAGGGCGATTGAAAATAATAAGAGATATTTCTGGCATTGATTTCAAGAATTCTGCTGAGATGCTGGCTGTTAGAAATGGAATCGTTTTATTCAAAATGGCAGAAACACTGTAATTTAAAGAGAAACTATATCTCTACGGTATGGTTTCTTTTTTTTGCGAAAAACCGATAACTACAAACTTTTTGTAGCAAAACGTGAAAATATCTTCCTATTCTCTGTATTATTTTTGCAAAAAACAAGTGCTATACTTTAACCAGTCCATAAAAGAATACCTTGATTATCTAAGTTGATATGAAGCAGGAATGAAACATGAAAAAGAAACAGGTTGAGAAAGAACAGAATAATGAGAAACAGCTTCCCAGACAGGAAACGACACTGGGAGAAGATATCTTTCAGCTGTTATTGAAAAAGGAAATGGAACAGCAGAAAAACTGACTTTCACAAATAATCAGGCAGCCTTTACATTGAAAAAAGATGAATCTGTAGATATCAGTTGCTTACCGACAGGATGGACATATACCGTTACGGAGACAGCACCGGGAACAAACTTCGAGGTGTCATACTCGATAAATGGTGGATCGAAAACCGTTGGAGAAGCAGCATCATTTACAATGGCAGGAACGGAAGATATCCAATTTACAAATACATCAACCGTGGCACCGCCCGTAACCGGAAGAAATATTCAGAACAATAGCTGGATTATGATGCTGATTGTGGTTTTACTGATTGGCATTGGAAGCATGGTATTTTTCAGAAAAGTAAAAAGAAAATATCATTAAGGCAAAAAGGAAGAATTGTGCTTGTGAAGTGAAGAACCTGGAAGTATGATTCTTCCTTTTTACAATGAAAGAAACAAGAAAAATGTTCAGGATAAAAATCATTATTGGGGACGGATAGAGAGGGTGACATTATGCAGCTTACAAATACAACGGATTATGCCATTAGAATCGTATGTTATCTAGCATCAGAAAATAAGGTAATAACTACAGCAGAACTATCTCGTGAATTAAATATTCCGGCAAGTTATATTCCTAAAGTAACAAAGCAACTAAAAGAAAAAGAAATTGTTAAAGCGGCAGAGGGATCGAATGGAGGCTATATGCTGGAAAAACGACCGGAAGAAATTTCTCTTATGGACGTTATTAACTGTACAGAGTCAACAATGGCAATTAGCAGATGTCTGGAGAAGGACGGATACTGTTCCAGAAATTATTCAGATTGCTGCAAGGTACATAAGGTGTTACTGGATCTGCAGAACACTTATAATAACAGGCTGGAAAATGTGAAAATATCAGATATTATTCAACCGGGCAAAGATGAATATTTTGGACGTTTTTATGTAGTTATAAAATTGAATTTAAAGGATCAAACATATGAATGTATTTATTCCCACGTACATGAAGTCTATGATAAAGTAAGTGATTCAGCTACCTATGATGAGTTTATAAGGAAGTACACAGAACAATATGTATATGAACAGGATCGCCAGAAGTTAAGACGATTTTTGACAAGCGAAAAGCTTACGGAACACTTAGTAGACGGCTGTATGGAAGATGATATGTCCTACCGTAGAATATGTGATAATGAAGCAGAGTCTTATATTTGGATGGAAGCAAAAAGATATGTAGATGAGACGGAGAATATTGCCATTCTCACATTTCATAATGCGAAGGTCATTCCAGATACGATTGTTAATATGGAACAGGAATTGCGGAAGAAAGAAAAGAATATCACGAAACAGTATTGGGATATGGTTTCTTTGCTTGTTGCGGTATTGAATCATAATAATCTGGTGGAAACGGAACATCAGGATGATATTAGTTTTTATACGGAGCAGGTTTATCGTCAACTACAGAAAAATTATCCGGAATATGGAATTACCGAAGAAGAGATTGAAAATGTATCACACCTGGCACCAATCCATGATATTGGTAAAATCCGGGTACCGATAGAAATATTGAATAAAAATGGGAAATTAACGATAGACGAGATGGAAGTCGTGAAGCAGCATCCAATTACCGGTGCAGAGATGACATTGAGATTTCCGAATGGTATGACAACAGAGAAATTGAATAAGTACAGCTATGAAATCTGCCGACATCACCATGAGAGATTTGATGGCTCTGGATATCCGGACGGTTTAAAGGGAGATCAGATTCCGCTTTGTGCTCAGGTGGTCGGTTTGGTGGATGCCTATGATGCTTTGGTCAGTGAGCGACCATATAAACGAAAACTGAAACATGCCGAGGCGGTAAGGATGATTGTAAATGCTGAATGTGGAGCGTTTTCCATGAAATTGCTTCAATGTTTTTTTGCTGCGGCTATGCAAAAAGAGTGGGTGCAGAAAGTAGAATCAAACAGAGAAGAGTAAGGAAAAAGCTCAGTAGGTATTTGATGAAAATGAAAGAAATTTTAACGGATATTATAATAAAATTAGTTATTTTATGCTAAAAAATCATTCTAGATATTAGAATGCAATATTGAGTAAATGGTAGGAATTTTTATTCCGATTAGAGGTCCAGATATGAAGAAAAAAAGAAGGATAGAGAACAGAATTATCGCAGTAATACTATGTATGGCTATCTTATTTTCTCAAGTGAATATTGCGGATGCGGCAGACGTAAATCCATCGGGTACCAACACTAGTCAAGTGACACTTTCTGATGATGCCAATAAGAGTAATGGTGAAGTATTAACCGAGTCCACAGTTTCAGATGAAATAAATGGCACCACGGAATCCGAATCTAAGATATCGGAGGAAACAAGTGAAAACTCGAAAAATGACGAATCGGAATCGTTCGGTGGAAATGTTAAATCGGAATCAACAGATAACATAGATGCTTATTATAAGGATAGTAAAATATGCATTTATAATTATGAACAATTAAAACAGATTGGTTCAGATGCTTATATTTACACAGGCGATAAGGAAGGACAGATTGGTTCTGGAGAAGTAGTAAAGAGTGAAGGCACAGAGCTGAAATACGGTGCAGATGCTCAGTACATTTTGATGAATGACATCCAGATGAACTCGGAACAGATGTGTTTAGTACCGGATTCCTTTACCGGAACTATCACAGGTACGAAACTAGAAGAAAACGAAACACCAACGCTGTATGATAAGGAAACGGATACAATCTACATATATAATCCATATCAGTTAATGGTACTTGCACAGGAAGAATCTGAAACAGAACCTGTTATGACATTAGATTATGATGCACCACAGTTTGGTATGGGACAGATGATCTATCCGGATGGAGAAGATCAGGAGTATCTGACTTATAGTAAGTCTCATAATTATGTGTTATCGCAGAAGTTTAATTCGGATAAGCCAGAACTGGTTGCAGATCAATTGACAGAAAAATCAGCGAATGGAGTTCAGTGGCTAGATGGTGAACATGCAGATGGAAGAACAAAACCGGGACAATTATATGTAGAAGTTTCCGGGAAGAAATATATTCTGATCGGAAATGAGTCACAGTTGCGGGCGATTGGAAGCAATAAGAGCGTAACTCCGAGACTGTATGTTTATTACCGTCAGGGGTTAGTAAGCGGATTACTTGGCGGAAAGCCTTTCTACACACCATACTATCCAGGCGATGCGGATCTTGGACTTGATGCTGTTGCTGCAGAAGGGGCAACTACCCATCTTTCTGGATTCCAACAAAAGCCAGATACAGTGAAAGGTGATAACTCGTATCTATATTATAAAGATAATGGTAAGTATAAGCTGGCAGATGTCGATTTGACAAGCGATGATATTGTTACGGGTCTGTTGAAGGGAGTAGGCGGACTGTTAGGGACATTATTGGGTGGTCTTACAGTAGGAACTGGTAGTTTATGTGGCGTTAACGACCAAGGGTTACCTGACAATGAAACAGCGAGTCTGATGAAGTTAAAGCAAGAATATGGTGGTTTAAAATATTCATCCAATGCAAATTACATCATTTTTCGAGATATTGACTTATCCAAGGATGGTGTGAACTCAAATAAAGAAGATGATCTGTGGACACCGCTTATGGTGTCGGGGGACATCAAAGGTGCAAAGTTAGCAGATGGACAGGCGACACTTACGGATGGAAATTCTATTTTGGCAACTGGAAAACCTGTAATTTCTAATGTGAATGTGAACCAGACAGAAGAAATGGATGGTTCTAAGTATATAGGAATTGGATTTTTTGGAACAATTACGAATGAGGTGAATGTAAACAACATTGGTGTCAGCGCCGGAACGGTTTCCGTATCAAACCTGGAATTACAAAATGTAAATGTACAAAATAACACGAATAAACATAAAAACACTCAGACCATAATAAGTGGACTCACATCAGGACTTGGATGGCTTGTAGGTGGTGTAGTTGATTTACTAGTAGGAGTTTTAACATTTGGAAACGTAAACCTGAATTTGAAAGATACATTATCAGCACTTTTAAATGCAAGAGCAAAGGATCCGACGATTTATGCAACAGGTGCATTCGCTGGAAGGCTAGTGGGTGATGTTTCCATTGAAAACTGTGATGTGACAGGAAAAGTCAGTGTTTCGAATATTAATGATCGTACTGGTGGGTTTGTCGGTTATACAGAAGGTGTAACAGAGTATGACGGATTGTCAAAAGCTCTTGGAGTAACGGTGAATGCATTATCATCATTGTTAAATGCAATTCCGGGACTTGGGCTTGGAGATTTGATCACAATTCTTCTGGACAATGCATTGCCGGTTGGTAGTTTAATCCCTACTGGATACAAAAATGTAAATATCAAATACTGTCATGTAGAGAATCTGGCAGGAACTATCGGAGCTGCGGATAAAGATTATGCAGGTGGTTTTGTAGGACAGCAGGTAGGAACAAGAATCTTTGACTGCTCCGTGAAAAACAGTAGTTATTCTGTAACGGCAAAAGAATACGACGGAGGATTTGCAGGAATCAGCAGAGATGCAGAAATCCGAGGTTTGTTAAGTGATGTAGGTGTTGAACTTATTCGAGTAATGCAGCCACAGAGTATCTTGTTAAATTGCAATCTGACAGGATGTAATGTCTCAGTATCTGGTGAAAATTATCAAGGTGGTATTGTAGGAGCACAGACAAACAGCTATGCAGTCAATTGCGGAGTGAGCGGAAGCATTGCAGTTAAAGCAAGCGGAAGTTATGCCGGTGGTGTGAGTGGTATTTCAACAGTTGGATGGATTACAAACCTTGGAAATAAAGAAGTCAAGGATGCAAGCCTTTTAACAACAGTGAAAGACTTGTTGACAGGTCTTTTGTCGAGTGATCCGGAAAAAGCAGGTATGCTCTTGTCACTTGTAGGAATTGCACCATCAGCAATCTTGGGATGTAACATGGATTGTTCATCAGTTTCAGTTGAGGCTGGTAAGAGCTATTCCGGTGGTATTCTTGGTGGCGGTGATGGCGTCTATATTGCAGAATCCAGTTCCGAATATTTAAATAAACTTCCGTATTGGAAACATGGCGGAGGAGATGCGAGCAGTGTAGCCCAAAGAGATAATGTGCTTACAGGATTAAAAACAGTTACGGCAGGTGAAAATCGTGTCGGCGGTATTGCAGGAAGTGTAACAACAGCAAATGTCACAGGACTTTTAAATAATACGCTTGGAATCGGAAACTTCCTTGGATTTACTGTGCATCATGTAACAGTGACGGGAGTAAATGATGGATATATAGTTGAAGCAAAAGAAAATTATGCCGGCGGAGCACTTGGTGAGGCTGTTGGTGGAGATGTGGATACTGTAACATTGAATCAGGTAAAATCTGTTTCGGCAAAAAACAGAGTAGGTGGTTTTATCGGTTGTGCAGGTCCGGGAGATCTGGCTGGTGGAAACGGACTGACTTTGAATCTGTTAGGACTAAACAATTTGCTGAAAGTAGGAAATCTGCTTTCTGTGGCAGAAGGTGTCAGAGTTAAAATCAATGAAGCTCATGTAAATGGCATCGCAGGAGGCATGACTGTAGAAGCAACAGGTGCAAATTCCAACGGCGAAGTAGTGGATTATACAGCCGGTGGTTTCATCGGAAAGAGTAACAGCTGTGAGATCATTAAGTCTGATGTGAAAAATTTAAAAGAAGTAACAGCAAATGATACAGATGGTTTTGCAGGAGGATTTGTAGGTTCTTCACAGACCGGAGGTCTTGCAGATGTAGCTGGTGAAGCGGATGTCAAGGCTTTGCTAAATGCAAATAAGTTGTTAGGTGCTGTCACGTACTTGCTTCCTTCTTATACAGAGTGCACGGTTACTTATGTTGATAAAGGCGGAGTTGCTGCAGATACAGCTGGCGGTTTTGTCGGAAACTTCCAGAGTGGAACGGTTAACAACCAAGGCGCAGGAGAAGGTAGCTATTATTCTGTCTATAATCTGGATCATGTAAACGGGCAGTCTTATGCCGGAGGCTTTGGCGGAAATGTTTACTCCGGAGCATTGGCAGATGCTGGAGGTGGAATCAGCATTCTTGGAGGTATCAAGGGGCTGAATATTAATGTAGGAGATTTGCTGAACCTGATTAATGCTTACATCCCATATGTACAGTATGCCGGAGTTAAGTCAGACAACGGATTTACAGTTACTGCGAACAAAACGAATACAGATGATAGCAATTCTGGAAGTGCCGGAGGATTTATCGGTTACGGAAGCGGTGTACAGGTAAGCTACTGTGATGTTACGAATCTGAAGCACACTACTGTAAAGGAACCGAAGGATCTGGAAGCAAATGAAGCGCCAACATATTATGATGAAAATATAAGCACATATGCAGTCACCGGTGCCAGATATGCAGGTGGATATATCGGATATATGGATATTGGTTCTGCAGCTTCCATTGGAAAAGGTTTGAGTGTACTTGGCAACTCGATTGGAATCAATCATGTGCTGGATGCATTGAACGTCGTTGTTTCTACAATAGAACATTCTGATGTTACAGGAAATGTTGGAGGTTTTGCAGTAAAAGCGACCTGGAAAAATACAGCATCTGATGCATCGGTAAATGACATACTTGGTGATGCAGGTGGTTTTGCCGGAAAGATTTCCGGTGGACACATTCAGAATTCCAACGCAAATAACTTCTCATATATCATTGGACAGATTACAGCCGGTGGTTACGTGGGAGATCTGGAACCGGGAAATGTGGCAAATGTACTTGGCGATACGGGTATCTTAGGTGGTCTTGTTGATGTGTCAGATACATTGACATCATTGGCGGAGGACTTTGTGCCGACAATCAGAAATAGCTCTACGACTTGTGTCCCTTGTGGTGGTGCAGTTCGTGCGGATGCGGATTCAACAACACAAGTACAACGAGGTATGGCCGGCGGTTATGCAGGGCATAATGAAGGCGGTCATATCTGGGGAAACAATACAAAGAATTGGAAAGGGAAAGCTTATACCGGACCAACAAGTGTCTGCAAAGCAGTCCGGATCCGATCAGTATATGGAAAAGAAATCGCAGGTGGCTTCACAGGATTTATGGAGTCAGCTGATACGGCAAGTACTGGAAACCTGTCCTTATTATGGGGATTGGTAAAGGCAGATAACATCCTGGGAGCACTTAGCGTTGTTTATCCGACAGAAGAAAATACGGCAGTTTACGGACCACTTGCCCTGATGGATTATGAAACATGGAATAAATGGGTGGAGTTTGTCGGAAAAAAGGGTGGTTACGGAAGTGATCTTGCCGAGCATGGAACAGTAAATAATCAGGCTGAACTGGACGCAATCATTGGAAAGTATGCTTACGGATACAATGTTGTAGCAGGAAGAGTCAATTATCGGGATGAAATAAAACTGGCGAATGGCGGAGCAGCTGGTGGCTATGTCGGATCGATGCAGACCGGAACGATAACAAATGGACAGGCTTATCAGGCGAAGACAATTAAAGGGCTTCGATGCGCCGGCGGTTTTGCAGGAGAAATGATAAACGGTGGAGCAGCAGATCTAGGTGGTGCAAATATTCTGGGACTTGAGCTTCAGCTAGGACAGATGCTGAAAGTACTGGATGTATTTGTTCCGGTAATCAAGGGATCTTCAGTAGAAGGATATCAAAGTGGCCTTAGTGTTGAGTCAAATGGTGTTGATGATAAGGACGCCTGTGGTTATGCCGGAGGTTATGTCGGCAAACTGATTGGCGGACAAATCAGAGAAAATGAAATAAAAGAAGCAAATGAAACAAGTAAAAAAATTCGTTGTCAAGTTACTAAACTAAGACGAGTAGACGGAAGAAGCTATGTCGGCGGTTTTGTCGGAAGTTCAAGACCTGGAAGTGTTGCAACATTAGATCCGCTGGCTGGAGAAGGATTGTTCTTAAGCAAATTATTGCAAAAACTGCTTGATGCACCGGCAAAACTTGTAAAGGTTATGAATGCAACAGTCGCAACGATTCGTTATGCGGATGTGGAATCCTGGGATGACTGGGGAATCATCGTAAATGGTGCTTATCCAAGTGGAAGTAATAATACTTCTTATGCAAAAGCGGCAGGAGGATTTGCCGGAAATCTGGAAGGAACTGTACTCGGTAAGAAGGATACGGAAGAGGCAGGAGTTTCTGTACAGAATATCCGTTCCGTAGTCGCAGGTGAATATGCCGGAGGATGCTTTGGTGTTGCTGACGTGGCCGGAGTTGCCAATATCAGTGCAGGAAATGAGACCTCGCTCCTTGATAAATTATTAGAGCTTGGAAGAACCGATGTGCTGGATGCGTTTAGAAGTTATGTATATTACGGAACTGTAAGTGGAAGTAAGGATGCTGGCTTAAGTGTCAGCGCAAACATAGCGATAAAATCCGGACAGAACAATCAGGTTACCTATAGTGGAACAGCCGGAGGTTTTGGCGGCTCATTGCTAAATGGTTCTGTGAAAAACAGTAAAGTAACAGAATTAAGTAATGTAAGAGGTTTAAATAGTGTCGGAGGATTTGTCGGCTATTCTGGAAAGAGCGGAGTAGTTAAGGCAGACAAGATAGACGTTATTGGAGACAATACAGGACAGTTACTGGGTGGAGCTCTTGGAGTTATGGACATTTTTGGTTCTCACATTGATGACTGTGCAGTTACAGGAACTGATGATGGTTACACTGTGCAGAGTACAAATGGAGATGAGCAGATTGCCGGAGGATTTATCGGATATGCAAATCTTGCAAGAATGTCGAATTGTACAGCAGGTGACAAGACAAACCAGAAAATTGGACTGAAACAGGTAGCGTCAGGTGGAACAGCCGGTGGATTTGCAGGACGAACAAGTTTCGCTTATCTTGCAGATTTGAAGTTGGATTCAGGAGCAGTGAATGTAATATTCTCAGTTGTTAATCAACTTGTAAAAGCACTATATCTGGATAAAATCCAGGATTCCGATCTTCTGAAGATTAATCTTGGAATCATCAAAGTGGATGCGCTGTATGATGGCAAACTGCTTCGTGTAAATCTGCTTGGACTGGATATTTCTGTAGGACTTTCAAAAAAGTCAACGGATAACAATCAACAGACAGACCTTGCAATTATTACGATTGGAGATTCATCCATCAAACTTCCATGCGATGAAAATGGACTTTTGAATGATAATGATGCCAAATCCAATATCAGTGTGAGTCTGATCAAGGCGAATCGAACAAAAATCACAGATAGTAATGTCTACGGTGTCAGTCAAGGATATGATGTCTATGCCGGTGGAGCCGGAAATAACAATGATGGTGATGCTAAAGACGGACGAAGTGGTGGCTTTGTTGGATTCAACGATGAAGGACTTTTGAAGAACAACAACATGTATTACTGTGATGTGGTTCGGGGAACAAAAGATCTTGTTGGACCATTTAGTGGAAAAAGTGAACTGGATACGGTATATGACTTCAATAGCCAGGAAAAGGTGGAAGGCGAAAAGAACAATTATCGTATTTATAGAAAACTGGATCAATCATTAGATCAAATTGAAAAGAATAACAGTATCTTGAACAGCAGTCATGAAAAGGATGATGCAAGCGGATGGGATATTTATACAATAGGACACATGAATCCGGTAAAGACCTTTGAGACTTTAAAGAATGCTGTTCTGGCAAGCAAGAGTGATTCAGTGAAAGCAGATCTTAATGCCTATGAATCACCAGCAAAAGCAGTATTGATGGCAGATACTAAAACAACATTGAACA
>OGET01000008.1_pt1 | contig 148105 bp, 108 predicted proteins | sample 1570771 | NCBI WGS metagenome assembly OGET01 (sample SAMEA2582032, study PRJEB24529) | metagenome | biome: Human gut stool | place: China | collected 2011 | reverse complement strand
AGGTAGCGAAATTCCTTGTCGGGTAAGTTCCGACCTGCACGAATGGTGTAATGATCCGGACGCTGTCTCAACCATGAGCTCAGTGAAATTGTAGTATCGGTGAAGATGCCGATTACCCGCGATGGGACGAAAAGACCCCGTGAACCTTTACTACAGCTTAGCATTGACCTTGGTCATCCGATGTGTAGGATAGGCCGGAGGCTTTGAAGCGGTGTCGCCAGGCATCGTGGAGCCATCCTTGAAATACGGCCCTTTGGCTGTCTGAGGTCTAACTCGCTAATGCGAGGACACTGTTTGGTGGGTAGTTTGACTGGGGTGGTCGCCTCCAAAAGCGTAACGGAGGCTTCCAAAGGTGCCCTCGGGCCGATTGGTAACCGGCCTTATAGAGTGCAATGGCATAAGGGCGCTTGACTGGGAGGCAGACATGCCGAGCAGGCAGGAAACTGGGGCATAGTGATCCGGCGGATGTGTATGGAAACTCCGTCGCTCAAAGGATAAAAGGTACTCCGGGGATAACAGGCTGATCCCCCCCAAGAGCTCATATCGACGGGGTGGTTTGGCACCTCGATGTCGGCTCGTCACATCCTGGGGCTGGAGAAGGTCCCAAGGGTTGGGCTGTTCGCCCATTAAAGTGGCACGCGAGCTGGGTTCAGAACGTCGTGAGACAGTTCGGTCTCTATCTATCGTGGGCGTAGGAGTTTTGAGTGGTGCCGTCACTAGTACGAGAGGACCGTGATGGACAGACCTCCGGTTTGCCAGTTGTGCCGCCAGGCGCACCGCTGGGTATCCGAGTCTGGTTAGGATAAGCGCTGAAAGCATCTAAGTGCGAAGCCATCCGCAAGATGAGAACTCCATTGAGGGTCGTTGTAGACGACGACGTAGATAGGCTGCAGGTGTAAAGACGGTGACGTCAAAGCCGAGCAGTACTAATTGCCCGAGACTTTCTTCTTAGTAGTCGTGCTTTCAGTTGTTGAAAGTTTAACAACAGTTTTTGCTAATCAATTTGTCTAACTTATACGCTTGACGAATTAATAATTACTAATTAAAAATTACTAATTGTCGCAGCGAACGAATATTAGGCGGTTATTGCGGCGGTGTCCCACCTCTTCCCATTCCGAACAGAGAAGTTAAGCCCGCTTGCGCCGATGGTACTGCAATGCAATGCGGGAGAGTAGGTGGCTGCCTTCTTTATTTAGGTCTTCAGAGTCAAACGACTTTGGAGACCTTTTTTTGTGTCCGTAGGTGGTATGGCATCCTGCCAGGGGGTGCACTTGTCTCAAGTGCACCAACCAAGCAATCTTTTATTAGGAGGGTATGGCATCCTGCCATACCCACGCTGCCTCCTATGGTTCGTGATAGCAATTTTGTTGTATATCTATACGATATTTTATTCATTAGTTTATTCTTTATTGTAATTATATACGCTTTTATGGTGTAGAATGTTGTATATATGCAGAAAACACAGTAACTTTGCATGTGATAATAGTAAATGGTGATGTATAAATATACACAATGTTTCAGGATGAATACAATGGAGAATCACAAGGAAGGAAGAAAAAGTGGACAAGTAACCGCTAAACACGCAGCAACTGCGCATTTGAAGAAGCGTCCGTCGGCGTTGCTGTCATTCACACCGATTGCGTTGCTCGTGATAATGCTCGTTGCGACGATACGAGCGTTCGGCAGCGACTCACTGGCAGGAGCGTCGCAGGTGACATTGATAGCCGTATCGGCGTTCTGCGTTCTCATCGGCATGGGCTATCTGAATGTGCCGTGGTCAAGTTTTGAGAAAGCTATCACGAAGAATGTGTCGAGCGTGTCGAGTGCGCTGATAATACTGCTGCTCATTGGAGCTTTGGGCGGTGCATGGATGGTGGGCGGTGTGGTGCCCACCTTAATATATTATGGTATGCACATCATCCATCCGTCGGTGTTCCTGGCGTCCACCTGCCTTATCTGCGCCCTTGTCAGTCTGATGACAGGTTCGTCGTGGACCACCATCGCCACCATCGGCATTGCGCTCATGGGAATTGGCAGAGCGCAAGGCTTCGCCGACGGTTGGGTGGCAGGAGCGATAATCTCCGGCGCTTACTTCGGCGACAAGATCTCGCCACTCTCCGAGACAACCACCCTTGCCTCGGGCAGTCTGGGCGTGCAGCTATTCAGTCATATACGCTACATGCTGCTCACCACTGTGCCCTCGATAACCCTCGCGCTGATAATCTTCGCCGTGGCAGGACTCACTATCGACACCACGGAGACGCAGGAAGTAGCCTCGTTCATGGCAGCCCTCGACAGACGCTTCAACATAACGCCGTGGCTGCTCATAGTGCCCGTAGCCACCGGCGTGCTCATCGCGCGCAAGACCCCGCCAATCGTCACTATCTTCTTATCGACACTGCTCGCTGTGGCTTGCGGACTCATCTTCCAGCGCGAGGCGTTGGCAGAAATCGACCCGTCGATGTTCAAGGCGGCGATGATGAGCGTATACGGCGAGACGACGCTGAGCACATCGAACCAGATGCTCACCGAGCTCGTGTCTACGCGCGGCATGGCAGGCATGACCGACACCATTTGGCTCATCATCTGCGCCATGTGTTTCGGCGGAACGATGGCAGCAAGCGGAATGGTGGGCGGCATCACCCGACTGTTCATCCACATGGTGAAGGGTCGCACGTCGCTCGTGGCGTCTACAGCCACCACCGGCGTGATGCTCAACGTAGCCATCGCCGACCAGTATCTGTGCATCCTGCTCACCGGCAACATGTTCCGCGATGTTTACGACCGCGAGAACTACGAATGCCGCCTGCTGAGCCGCACGACAGAGGACGCCGTGACCGTGACCTCAGTGCTTGTGCCGTGGAACACCTGCGGCATGACGCAGAGCACCGTGCTCGGCGTGGCGACGACCACCTACCTGCCCTATTGCTTCTTCAATATCATCTCGCCGATAATGAGCGTCGTTGTGGCGGCAATCGGCTACAAGATATTCTGCAAAGGCGAAGTGCAAACAGAATTACCGCAGTGTGGTAACACCGTTACTGCAGCGTGGTAATACCCGTTTCAAGCACATATACTATCAGACTAAGCCAAGCAAACATCGGCTCATACTATTGTTTTTTGTGCAAAGTGAACTATTGTGAACTTGTATTTTATCGTTTACGAATCTAACTTTGTATTTGTGTATTTTTAACACCGCAAATAATATGAGTGCTTATGATAAGAAACCTGTCTTTCTAATTGCTTTGGCTCTTCTCGTAGCATGCACATCGTGCGGACACGACGACCCCGACGTGCTACCTACGCCCACCGAGCCAGACAAACCCGCGGCACAGATACCTATAAATATCAGCGCCACGATAACCCGCGCCACGGAGGAGGCGTTCGAGAGTGGCGACCGCATAGGGCTGTTCGTTGTCAACCGCAATGTAGACGGCAGCGCGGTGACGCTGAAACCCTTGGGCAATCATCTCGACAACATGCCGTACACCTATTCCACGACATGGAACGCAGAAAAGACAGTATACTGGAAGGACGCTCAGACGCATGCCGACTTCTATATGTATTATCCCTACACGCAGACAGTGGCGAGCGTGAGCGCAATGCCGTTCGGCGTCAGTGCCGACCAGAGCAGCCTGGGTGCATACAAGTCGTCCGACCTTATCGTAGGCTCCACGCTCGATGCCGCTCCATCGGCATCGCCGGTGAACATCGCGGCACGTCACCTGATGAGTCAGGTTGAGATAGTGCTCAAGGCAGGTGCCGGATATAGCGAAAGCTCACTTGCAGACGCGGATGTGTCGGTGAAGATGAACAATCTCGCCACCTCCGCCACCGTCGACATCGCCACCTCCACGGTAAGCGTCGTCGGCAGCGTGCGCAGCCTCACGCCCTATAAGGATGGTGCCGTCTACCGCGCCTTCGTCGTGCCGCAGACCGCCACGGGCAACAACCTCATAATCATCACCGTCGACGAAACCGACCACAACATCTCGAAGACCGTCACCTTCGTCGGTGGCAAGCGCCACACGCTCACCGCCACGCTCAGCAAGGAAGGCGGCGGACTGAACGTGAGCATCAGCGCATGGGAGAGCGACGGCATAGATTACGGCGGTGTGGCAAGCTGACGCAGTAAAGAAACATAAACGATTAAAAGAACATTGCATTTGATATGACCCATACAAATCATAAGAACTTCTATATATACACAGCTGTACTGATGCTTTGCATTCTGCTTGCTGCCTGCTTCGACTCGTTGTTCGACGGCGACGGCGGCAAGCTCAACGGCGAAGACCGCACACTTGCTACGTCCACCGACTTCGAGGTGTTCTCGCTGATGCTTAAGAAGAAACACAATGCAACCGTGTCGACATCCACACTGAAGCGTCTTTACAACTATGTAGGCGACGAGCACACGCCACGCGTGGCTACGCTGAATGTGCTGGCGCGCTATATTGGTCATGCCGACTACACTAAGTTTGTGGCATGGCTGAAGGCGAGTCCGTGCTACGACTCGTCGTTCTTTAACGCCCACCAACTCATGAGCAGCGACCTCAATCGCGGCGACGAGGTAGAGATAGGCTGGAGCCCGAACCGCATGGTGCGACTTGAATATCAGGACGATAGCCGATATGCCGTACTCGAGTCGCACAACAGCAAAATGTTGCCTGGCGACAGTTTCGTTACGGGTTGCTTCATCGCCGAGCAACCGCTGTATCTGCCGTTCCTTGAGTGTGACGGCGAGCGCACACCGCCGTTCGTAGCGGGTCGCAACGGCGGACTTTCGATAGTTAGGGTTGTTAAAGAATCGTGCTGATGAACGACAAGGAGAAACGACTCACATCAGAATTCGTGGCAGGCTTTGGCGGTGAGTACGGCTTGCAGCTCGACCATCCCAACATCTGCCGCATCATAAGCATGGAGCCGGTAGAATAACTTGGCGAGTGCATCGTCATGGAATATGTAGACCGCGACCATCGACCCTCCGACATCGCCCAGGTAAGGCGCCTACTGGCAGGCAAGAGCAAGTCGTTCGCCGTTGTGAACGCCGTGCTCGTTGCGCTGATTGCGCTGCTGCTTGTTATTATCGGTGTGATGATCAACGCACGCCAATACACACGCACAGAAACTGTTGCCACCGATTCGGTTGCAGCAGATGGCGTAAACAGAGTGGTGGACAGCAATCATTGGTGATTATTGCGTTTGAAAGCGCAATAATCCTTCTTTCTTCAATAATATTCTGCCCGTAATTGCGTTATTAGTTATATGCAATGGACCGACCAAATACGTAGAGTGAAGATATTTCTTGTGCTCGCTGCGGTGATTATCGCCGTGGCATCACTTGTCGTGTCGCATCTCCTCATACGCGACCTTGCCAAGGAGGAACACAACAAGATGGCGGTTTGGGCAGAGGCGATGCGTACGCTGAACAATGCTGACGAGAACACCGACATCAATTTAGTGTTGAAGGTGATAAACGGGAATAATACAATCCCTGTGATTGTACTCGATTCTAATGGTGATGTGCAAGCATACCGTAATATTGACTTGAAGACATGTAAGACAGAAGCCGACTCTGTGCAGCGTGTGGAGGAGCTTGGTAAGGAAATGTTACTTGAGCGTCAAGTGATACGCATTACACTTAATGAGGATGCTGATAGTGTGACTCGCTCCGACGATTATATAAATGTCTGCTACGCCGATTCGGTAATGCTGCGTCGCCTTGCCTCTTATCCTTATATACAATTGGGCGTGGTGATGATATTCGTTGTCATAGCCATATTCGCCCTGCTCACGTCGAAACGCGCCGAGCAGAACAAGGTGTGGGTAGGACTCTCGAAGGAGACGGCACACCAGCTCGGTACGCCGATATCGAGCCTCATGGCGTGGACCGAGATACTGAAGGAGACCCACCCCGACGACCCGCTCATACCTGAGATGGACAAGGACGTGAAGCGCCTGCAGCTCATCGCCGACCGCTTCTCGAAGATAGGCTCGCTGCCCGAACCTGTGGAGACAAATCTGAAGGAGATAATGCAGCACGTGGTCGACTATATGGACCGCCGCACGTCGCGCAAGGTGCAGATGATATGCCGCTTCCCCGAGGAAGACGTCATAGTGCGCATCAACGCCTCGCTCTTCGAATGGGTGATAGAAAACCTCTGCAAGAACGCCGTCGACGCCATGGAAGGCGCCGGCACCATCACGCTCACCATACTGAAGGAAGGCGCACGCGCCGTAGTCGAGGTGGCAGACACCGGCAAAGGCATACGCAAGAAGGATATCGGCAACGTGTTCAAACCCGGATTCACCACGAAAAAACGCGGTTGGGGATTGGGCCTGTCGCTCGCCAAACGCATTGTAGAAGAGTATCATCACGGCAAAATCTACGTGAAAAAGTCGGAATTGGGCGTTGGAACTACCTTTAGAATAGAACTTTTCTGATAATCCGTTGTGTAATTCGCAGAATATTCGTAACTTTGCACACCAAATGTGTAATTTAGAATCGCTTAAGATAGATTTAAAGGAGTTGGATGAGGGTCTTACGACGCTCAATTTCAACCTGGGCGACGCTTATTTCGAGTCATTAGACGAGGACGAAATCAAGCGTGGCTCTGTCAGTGTGTCGTTAAACGTGCGCCGCACGGAGAACTATTTTGAGCTCGACTTCCACACCGCAGGCTCGGTCGTTATTCCGTGCGACCTCTGCCTCGACGATATGGACCAGGACGTGGAAAGCGACGACCGCCTTATCGTCAAGTTTGGAGAAGAATATTCCGAAGACGATGACCTCATCACCGTCGACGAGCGCGAAGGCGTACTCGACGTGGCATGGTTCATCTACGAATTTATAGCACTCAACATTCCCGCTAAGCACGTGCATACACCTGGAAAATGTAACGCGGCGATGATAAAGGTTCTCGAAGAACACTCAGCTACCCGAAGTAGTGGCGAGAATGAAGAGGCAGCGGTAGATCCGCGCTGGAATGGATTAGAAAAATTAAAAACAATAATTAAAGATTAAAGAAAAATGGCACATCCTAAAAGAAGACAGTCAAAGACACGTACACTTAAGAGAAGAACTCATGATAAGGCAGTAGCTCCTACATTGGCAGTATGCCCGAACTGTGGCGCTTACTATGTATACCACACAGTTTGCCCTACTTGCGGTTACTATCGTGGTAAGGTGGCTATCGTAAAGGAAGTTGCTGAATAATTACAATGGGTAAGATACACGCAGTAATCACAGGCGTTGGTGGCTATGTGCCCGACTATGTCCTCAACAACGAGGAACTGTCGCGCATGGTAGACACCAGCGACGAGTGGATTATGACCCGTGTCGGTATCAAGGAACGCCACATCCTCACAGAGGAAGGTCTCGGCACAAGCTACATGGCGCGCAAGGCAGCCAAGCAGCTTCTGAAGAAGACTGGCGTAGACCCCGATACAATCGATGCGCTCATTGTCACAACAACAACCCCCGACTACAAGTTCCCTTCAACAGCTTCTATCGTCCTTGGCAAACTCGGACTGAAGAACGCTTTCGCCTTCGACCTTGAGGCAGCATGCTGCGGATTCCTTTATTCGCTCGACGTTGCCGCTACCATGATTGAGAGCGGACGCTATAAGAAGATTATCGTTATCGGTGCCGACAAGATGTCGTCGCTCGTCGACTATACCGACCGCGCTACATGCGTGCTGTTCGGCGATGGTGCAGGCGCAGTGCTCGTAGAGGCAACCGAGGAGGAGAACGTAGGCGTACAGAATTCATTCTTGCGCACCGACGGCATCGGACTTCCGTTCCTTCACATGAAGGCGGGCGGTTCGGTTTGTCCGCCGTCTCACTTCACAGTGGACCATCGTTTGCACTACCTCTATCAGGAGGGACGCACCGTGTTCCGCTATGCAGTTACCGATATGGGTAACGACGTTGAGGAAGTGCTCAAGCGCAACGAGATGACTACAGAGGATGTCAACTGGGTTATCCCACACGAGGCGAACCTCCGCATCATCGAGGCTGTTGCTAAGCGCATCAATCTGCCACTTGAGAAGGTCGTTGTGAACATACAGCGTTACGGCAATACAAGTGCTGCTACAATTCCTTTGGCATTGTGGGATCACGAGCGTCACTTGAAGAAGGGCGACAACATTATCTTCACCGCTTTCGGTGCAGGTTTCGTTCACGGCGCTTCTTACTATAAGTGGGGTTACGACGGCTCTACGGTTGCCGATGCACAGTAAATAAATACTTTATTTATAACAAAAGAGCATATATGGCTTGTGAGTATTCACGGCATATATGCTCTTTTTGCGTTTTGGGCTTAAAATAAAGATATTTAATGTTCGTCAATATCAGTACTTTTTATTACTTTTGTGTTCTATAAAAGAAAGTAATAAACGAATCTTTAGAGGTCGAAACTTTCGCGATGAGTTAATTCTCATTGATGGTACATTTTGGATTTGAGCTTTTGCTCTTGTTCTCCCAACTCGAATACCGCCAATTTTCGCATACCGGGAACAAGTAGATGGAAGGTTCACGCTCTATGGCGTGAGCCGTTCTGTGCTTGTGCGTATGCGAGGTCACTTGGCGGTAACCTGAGTTTGGACAAGCCACGAACGGTTCCGCCTTTTTTGTATTCCTTTGTAATAACCAACCCTGATAACTAACATTTTCTGACTATACGATGAACATAACATTGTACAATCGCGACGAACTATTTGTCGTTCACCTTGAGTCTGTTGCCTATTTTAAGGCAGAGGATCATTTCTCGCGTGTTTTCTACATTAATGGTACCGATGTATTGCTGCCATTTGGACTCGCTGATATTTGTGAATACGTATGTAAGTGTGACGATCCAAGTGTGGCTTTCATGCGTGTAGGTAGAAGTTTGTTTCTTAATCTGCATAACGTCAGTCATGTCAATCTGCTAAAGGAGAAGCTGACATTTGTCGACAATTACGGCAAGTCGGTAAGTCTTACTGTGTCCAAGCGTTTGCTTCGTAATGTTGTTGCGCATCTTAAAGGGGAGGATGCGGAGTGTGAGTAGGTTTTACAGTGTGTTTCTGCATTTCACGATGCAACTGATACGTTTGACGAATTATGCGTTTTGGCTCAAAATACTTTTGTTTTTATTTTCCTAAATTTGTAAAGAATTAAAGTTATATCTTTATAGTATAACATAAAAACGAATTTTAATATTAACAAATTAAACAACTGAAACAATGGAAAAGATTAAGTACATGTTTATGGCAGTGCTTGTAGCACTTGTGAGTATGACCGTTACGTCTTGTAGTGATGATGACGATGATGAGAATGTCAGCAATCAGAAAAATCCTGCTTCTATGATTGTAGGAACTTATACTGGTACACTTCGGGTGGTTGGTGATAATACTGATGGTTCTCCATGCTATGTGGCTTTTGAAAGACTTTCAAATACAACCGTGAGGCTTACAAGATTTATCTGTGAAGATTATGGTTTTGATCAGGAAGAGATCAATTTTAAGGTTTCTGAGTCAAATGGTGTTTATAAACTTAATCCAGAATCGGGTTTTACAATTGATGGTATGTACATTAATGGAGTACTAACCATGACACTCAAAACTGATAATGGTTATACCCTGATTTTTAGTGGTAAAAAAGGAAAAGTAGCATTTATTTACAAGAGAGTTAGTTTGCTTCTAATAAAAGAATAGCAAAGATGCTTGTTGTATATCATAACAAGCTCTTTGCTATTTTGTATTTATAGCCGTTCGCTAAAAATAAATGTATTTAGTGATGTTGCTAAAGAATCTTGTTGAAGAGAGCTGAAGTTCGCTCTCTCCTCCTAAAAGGCTCCGTAGATAAATGGCTGCACGTCCTCCTGCGCCACTTCGATGGCGAGCTGCACACAGACTATGAAGAGGAGGAACTTGGCGAGCCAAGGCAGCGTTATGAAGCGCAGCTGCAGGCGTGTGTAAGTGCGTTCGGGGACGAGATAGGTGAGCATGGCACCGATAAGGCAGACTGTCCACAGAGGACGGGCGTAGACGAAGGGTGAGAGATACGCCCAGCTGAAGTCGGCGACAATCTTCTCGTACATCGTGCCGAGCTGCGTAAGACTTTGCGAGCGGAAGAACGACCATGCGAAGCAGACGTACGCGTAGGTGATGAGCCAGCTCAGCGTGTTGCCCCACAGCGTGGAGGGGATAGTGATGTGTAACTGGCGACTGAAGAACTTATGTACGCACAGACCGAAGCCGTGCAGCGCTCCCCAGATGACGAACATCCACGACGCGCCATGCCACAATCCGGCTACGAGCATCGTTATGAAGTTGTTGGCATACATGCGCAGTGTGCCCTTGCGGTTGCCACCGAGTGGTATGTACAGATAGTCGCGGAACCACGTAGAGAGCGATATATGCCAGCGTCGCCAGAAGTCGGTGAGGCTGAGCGCACGGTAGGGGAAGCGGAAGTTGTCGGGCAGCCAGAAGCCGAGTATGGCTGCTGCACCGATACTCATGTCGCTATAGCCCGAGAAGTCGAAGTATATCTGTACGGGGTAGCCCAGCAGTGCCGCCATGTTCTCGAAGCCCGAGAAGGTCTGCGGAGCATCGAACACCCATGTGGTGAACTGTCCGATGTAGTCGCTCACCATGTTCTTTTTCACCAGTCCGAGCATGATGAGCCACAATCCGCTCCACACCATGCGGCTCGATGCCTGCCGGTTGCGGCGCAGACGCGGTATCAGGTTCTCGGCGCGTGTGATAGGTCCGGCGAGGAGCAGTGGGAAGAATGTGAGGTAGAAGAAGTATTCGAGCAGCGTGGCGTTCATCGTGAAGCGGCGGCGATAGACATCCACAGCGTGACTGATGCCCTGGAACGTATAGAACGAAATGCCTACGGGCAACACTATCGAACCTAACGAGAAGTTGGTGCGCAGCATGAGTCCGATGACATCGTTGAGTATGAACGTGGCGTACTTGAAGTAGGCGAGCACCGCAAGGTCAGCCACCACAACGGTAGCGAGCAGCAGCTTGCGTGTTCGTCCTTCACGTAGTGCCATCTCCTGCGTCAAGGCGTAGTTGAAGCATGCTGTAGCCGGCAGCAGCCACATCACGCTGCCGTTCAGTCGGTAGGCAAAGTAGAGGTTGAACGCCACGACGTAGAGCATCATCGCTGTGCGTGAGGCGCGTTTCACCAGTGTGTATATAGCGAGAAACGCCACGAGCATCACCTCTATGTTTATGTCTGTATAGTTCATTCCTTATTGTTTGAAGTACATTCTTTGTTCTTATCAGCCGCCGTATGGTGAGGTTCGGTATGTGGTTCGTCCTTTTGTTCCACTTTCTGTTCGCTCTTTAGTTCTGTTTTCTGTTCACCCCCTTGCTCGCTGATAGTCTCCGGTAGCGGTTCTTTCGTGGTGTTCACGTCTATGCTGTCCGTTGTCGCAGCCTTTCCTGGATTCATCGGAATGATTATCTGCGTGTATCTTCTTGAGTGAGTTGTCGGCTTGTTCATTACGAACGGGTGCGCCGCCTTTCCGCTGTTCATCCATTCTATGATGCTATCCATCCATTTTGCTGCAGCCGCATACGTCGGGTGGCGTCCGTCCTCCTGCCTATCGAGTTCCATTCCCTTGGTCATAAAGAAATGTCGTTTGCCCATGAAGCTCTGCAGCATATTGTTGATGCCCTTGTCCTCCATCCAGTTTGGCGGACCAATCCATGTTGTCGGCACGTTGCCAATCTTGGCGAGTATCCTCTCGGCGCGCTTTCTGCATCCCTTCATGTCGGCAGTGTAGAGTTCGTTGCTTCCCAGGCAGACGAACACATGCGTCGGCCGTATCCTCTGCATATAGAAGCGCAGCGTGTCGGAAGCAGCCCACTGATGCGTGCCCGATCCGTTCCAGGTGACGCACGTCAGCGAGTGTCCGTTGGCGCCTGTGTAGTCGCACAGGCGCAGAGCGAGCAGTTGGCTCATCGAGTCGCCGAAGATAAGCACGCGCTGTCGTGCGGTGTCTACCGGCTCGGTGATGGTGTCGCTTGCCGCATCCTCGACGTGCATGGTGTCTGCGTCAGCCGTCGTGATGTCCTGCCCGATCTGTTTCAGATGCAACGCATCAGCCACATAGTCGGGAGCCTTCGAGTAGCCCACGAACAGGAGCAGTGCGAGCACGAATATCGAAATAAGTTGAAAAGTTGGTTTCACTTCTATTTACTTAATACTGTTTTTTCTTGGTTTATATGTAATAAGGTGCAAAGGTACTCAAAACTTGTATATATAAAAAGAAAAGTGAGACATTCGTTTTGCGAAAGTCTCACTGCCGTTTTGCGAAAGTCTCACTGTCTTGAACGCTTGCTGTAAACCATTATGATACCTGCGAGAGCACCAAGTGTCGCTCCGATAGAGTTGGCTGCGAAGTCGAGCCAGTCGCCACTACGTCGTCCGCCCGTGCAGTATTCCTGCAGTATCTCGATGAGTCCGCTCATCAGTATCGGTGCGAGCCACGCAAGGCACAGTAGCTTTGCCCAGTTGAGCGCAGGCTTGTCCGTAGGCGATGCGATGCGCATCACCGGTTGGCGTTTCGCGCTATGGTTGCGCAGATACTCAAGCCAGATGGTGGCGCACGTGCCGGCGTACATTGCTATGTGTACCCATTTGTCTATGAGCGTAACGTTGTCGAGCGGCGTACTCGGTATCGTTGCGAAGCACAATACCAATATCATAAGGATATAGAAGCACGATACGGGGTACGCCTTCAGCAGATGTCTGATGTATGTCATTGTATAAGAAATTCCTTTAATTGTTGTGTAAGAACTTCTTATTAACGCATGAACTTCTCTTTTATTGTGAGAGTAAAGGTCTTTAACGCACGAGAACCTTCTTGCCGTTCACGATGTAGATGCCCGAAGCGAGTCCGCTGATAGCTTCTGTCGTAGACACTGCGCTGTTGAAGTGGCGCACTGTTCTGCCGTCGATAGCCATTACAGATGTGGCGTTTGCTTCGTGGCTGACAGTGATGTCCGCGATGGCTGTAGGCTGGTCGGCTGTCACGTTCTTCACGAGATAGTGTCCCTGCGAGTCCTTCGACTTCTGTATCTCGAAGTAAGCATCGGTTGTGATGCCCGATACGTCTGCCGTCTGCACCGAACTCTCCTTTGCGAACACGAAGTTCACGTAGTCGGTCGGTGTGTTTATCTTGAACTGCTTGCTGTACCATTTCTTGCCGTTCTTCTCCGTCAGTGTCGTCACGTTGTCGCCAGGCCATTTGTTGTTAGCCGGTGCGTGTGTGTCGTCGCCGCCCCACGTCCAGAAGTAGCAGTTCTTCCAGCCCACGTTCTCGGTGTTCACATACACAGAGAACGTGTATGCTTCAAACTTGCGCACGTCGTATGTTCGTGTCACGATAGTGCCCACTTTGCCGTTCGCGAGCAATGCCGCCTTCAGTGTGCACTTGCCGTTGGGGAGCGTAACCTTAGTGCCGTTAGCCACCTTTGTGCCCGATGCTGTCGGGTTGGAGCCGTCCAGCGTGTAGACAATCTGGGCATTCTTGGTGGTGGATATGGCGCGTAGCGTTACGGTCGGCGCGTTATGGTATTCGCCCGACGGCAGCGACGGGAACACCGTCTCGGCAGATGTAGGCAGGAAGTAGCGCCAGTGGTATCCCTCGGCAGCCAAAGCCCATCCGTCGTCGGTTGGTGTGTATGCGTTGGCAGTGGTGCCCACCGCAGCGCGCAGCCTCATGTTCGCACCCGTTGTTGTCACGACGTAGCGCGATGCAGAGTTCTCCGTGCACGACCAGTTGCTCTCGTTGTGTATGCCGGCAATGTTGCGCACCAGTATCATGTTCTTTATGTCCTGCTTGCAGTCGGTCCAGTGTTTGTAGAACACGCACGGTGTGCCCGGCATGGCGAGCAGATAGGCGTTAGCCGCCAGCGTGTCTTTGCGTATCGGATCCTGCGCAGCATCGCTACGCTTCTCCGTGTCGTGGTTCTCGATGAACGTCACGGCGTAGCGCTTGTATACCACGTCGGTAGCCAGTCCGCCGTTCGCCAGCTTCGACCAGTTGCCGTTGTTCGCTGCGTCGCGCACCGAGTAGCGTATCGGAAAGTCGAACGCTGCCGACATCACCTTGCCGTCCACCTTCGTTGCGTTCAGCCAGTTGGTGACATTCGTCTTGTTGCCGTCGAAGTATTCGCCGACGGAGTAGGTCGGGTTCGCCGCCTTATTGTACATGCCCGTGAATTTGCCGGCGTAGCCCTTTGTCATGTCGTAGCGCACGCCTGCGTATCCTAAGTCGTTGAGCAGCAGGTCGAGATATGCCTTCACGCAGTTCTGCACGTTGGCAGAGTTGTGGTCGAGGTCGCGCATACCGTCCCAGTCCTCACCCGTGTCGTAGTTGGCGCTGAGGCTCACGCCCTGCTTCTTCGCCTCCTCCGCAGCCTTGCCCTTGTCGTCGCCTGCGCACACGTCGGTAGAGGTCATCTTGTACGTCTTGCCCTTGTACGTCTCCTCTGGGAAGTCGAACCAGTTCTTGACGGTTCCGCGGTGGTTGATCACGACATCGGCGATGGTGCCGATGCCCTTCTTCTTGAACGTGCCGATCATGGAGCGCAACTCCTGCTCCGTGCCGAACGACGAGTTGTAGTTCGTAAACCAGTAGAGGTCGTTGTAGCCCATTGACTTTCCGCCGCAGTATGCGCTCTGCGGCACCCATACGAGCTTGAAGTAAGGTGCCAGCTCGTCTGCCTGGCTCTCTAATTTTGTCCACTGCGATGCGTCGAAGCTGTCCCAGTAGAAACCCTGGAGCATCACGCCTTGGTATTGTGATGGCCAGCCCTGTGCGGAGGCGTTGAGGGGCAGGAAGCCCACGCCACATGCGATGGCAGCCATTGATTTTAGAAATCTGTTCATGTTAGGTTTGGTTTTGATTGTTATTGTTTGGTATTTTGTTCCAATTAGGGCAAGGTATGACGACTCTTGTCTTGTGTTAAAACGATACGCACCGACCGACGCAGACGTGCGCATCGGTCGGCGCGGATGTCCGCATCGGTCGGCGCGGATGTCCGCATCGGTCGGCGCAGATGTCCGCATCGGTCGACGCGGATGGCTACAGACTAAGTACGAGTACGCCCTTCGGCTGCAGTTTCACGTCCTTCGTGAGGTCTATCTTTCTGCCCGTTAGCACGTTTGTAGCCTCCGTGCGGTTGCCGATAATCTCTGCGTAGCGTGCTACGGACATTGTAGCCGTCTTTGATGTGCCGTTGAGTACCGTCATCACCGCCTTGTCGCCGAGCGTGCGTGCCACCACGTACACGCCCTTGAACGGTATGAATTGTGTCTGCTTGCCCTTTGTGATGAGCTCGTTGTTCTGTCGCCAGTGGAGCAGACGACTTGTGAAGCTGAACATAGCCTGCTCCTCCTTCGTGCGCTCCGCCTTGTTGAAGGCGTTGCGTGTGTCGCCGGCGAAACCTCCGGGGAAGTCGCGGCGCACATGTCCGTCGGTGGTGCTCTTCGTGCCGTTCATCAGTATCTCGGTGCCGTAGTAGAGCTGCGGAATACGGTTGACGGTGAGCAGCAGAGCCAGTGCCTGCTTCAGCGCCAGCGTGTCCTGACCCTCGCCGAGGAAGCGGTCGGTGTCGTGGTTCTCGATGAACGCCATTACGTGCGACGGGTCTACGTACAGATAGTCGTAGCAGAGCGAGTTGTATATGCGGTTGAAACCCTTCCACCAGTCGTCGGTCTCCTCGTTCTTCGTCTGGTTGATGCGGTCGAAGAATGCGAAGTCCATAACTGTCTTCAGGTTCGAGTTCACTTCAGCCAGCGGCGAGTCCTTCTGCCATGCTGCGGTGTAAGCCGGCTCGGTCACCCAAGTCTCGCCCACGGTGTTGAAGTTGGGATACTCCGTGTTCAGCACCTCCATCCAGTGTGCCATGCCCTTGCGGTCGGCATACGGATAAGTGTCCATGCGTATGCCGTCAATGCCAACGGTCTCAATCCACCACTCTGAGTTCTGTATGAGGTAGGTCATCACGTGCTCGTTGCGCTGGTTGAGGTCGGGCATTGAGGGTACGAACCAGCCGTCCACCGTCTCGCGCAGGTCTACCTTCGACGCATACGGGTCGAGCACTGGTGTCAGTTTGTAGCTTGTCTGCAGATACTTGTCGTTAGTCATCTGGTCGCCGTCCACGGTCTTCGTCTTCACAGCCTTCGCCTGATTTTCAGGAGCAAGCCATTCGGGCGTATTGAACCAGTCCTTGGTAGGCATGTCCTTCACCCACGGATGCTCGAAACCGCAGTGATTGAAGATCATGTCCATCACCACCTTCAGTCCCTTTCGGTGTGCGTCAGCCACGAGCTGTCGGTAGTCGTCGTTCGTGCCGAAGCGCGGGTCTACGCGGTAGTAGTCGGTCGTGGCGTATCCGTGATACGTGCTGCTCTTGCCGTGGTCGGGCGAGTTGTTCTCAAGCACGGGTGTGAACCACAAAGCCGTTACGCCCAGCTCGTTGAAGTAGTCGAGGTGCTGGCGTATGCCTTCGAGGTCGCCGCCATGACGCAGCGACGGCTCCTTGCGGTTCACGGTGTAAGCGTTCAGTCCCTTCACGTTGAGATACTTTCCGCTCGACGCAAAGCGGTCGGGCATGAGCATGTAGAGCACGTCGGCGTTGGTGAAGCCCATGCGCTCCTCGCCCTTCATGTCGCGTGCCTTCAGCTCGTACTTCACGCTCGTCTTGCTCTTGCCGGCGCGGAACAGCAGGTTCATCGTGCCTGGCTGGGCATCCCCTACGTTCAGGTAAACTAACAGATAGTTGGGCGAGTCGAGACGTACGAGCGAGTCGATGCGCACGCCCGGATAGTCGGTAGACACCTCGGCAGCGCGCACGTCCTTGCCGTACACCATCAGCTGCACCTGTGGGTTCTTCATGCCTACGAACCAGTTTGTAGGCTCGATGCGGTCAATCTTCTGTGCTGCGTTCATAGCAATAGTCGAAGAAAAGAAGAGGGCGAGTAGAAGTATCACCCTCTTACGTAGTATGTGTTTGATATTCATAAATTATAATATTATTAGTCGTGTACTATCAATGCCGACTGCGGAGCAACCGTCAGAGTTGTGCCACTGATGAGTCCGAGACCGTCGGCGTTCACCTTGCCGTTTGCCACCACCGTGGTGTAGCTGCCCTCAGCCACTTTCACGTTCTGCGGAGTCTTCTGCGAGTTGAGCACCACGTAGATGTTTCTCCATGCGTCGCCGCCGGCATTGTCCTTCAGTCGGAACGCCACCACACCCTTCGGCACGTCGACAAACTCGAGATGCTTGCGCACCTCCTCCGCCTTGCCCATGCGGAACGCAGGGTGCGCCTTGCGCAGCGCGATGAGACCGGCGTAGTAGTCGAACACCTGCGGATAGCGCTTCAGGTTGTTCCAGTCGAGGCGATTGATGGAGTCGGGCGAGCGGAATGAGTTGTGCACGCTCTTCTTGTCGCGCAGCATCTCCTCGCCCGAGAGAATGAACGGCACGCCCTGCGATGTGAGCACAGCGGTCTGTGCGAGCAGGTCGAGGCGTATCAGCTCGTCGTCGGTGATGTACGGTACCGTAGCACGTAGGCGGTCGGTCAGACACATGTCGTCGTGGCAACTCACGTAAGCCACCATCTGCGACGGTTCGTTAGTCCACGCCTCACGCGAGTAGTTCACCTTCGTCATATCTATCTGCGGATGCGCAATGGCACCAACGATGCCGAATTTGATGCTTTCCTCTTGGTCAGGCTCACCGATGAGGAAGCCGCCCTTATGGTCGTCGGAGAACGGGCCGCGCAGCGCGTCGCGCATATCGTCGCAGAACGCACCGATGCCGTTGAGCTGTTTGGTGTTGGCTTTCATGGCGAGCTTCTCCTGCGGATAGGCGCAAGAACCTGCGCTCCAGCCTTCACCATAGATGTATATCGATGGGTCGATCTGGTCTACCATAGCACGTATCTCGTTCATCGTCTCGATGTCGTGAACGCCCATGAGGTCGAAGCGGAAGCCGTCGATGTGGTATTCCTTTATCCAGTACTCCACGCTCTCCTTCATAAACTCGCGCATGAGCGGTTTCTCGCTTGCCGTCTCGTTGCCGCAGCCCGAGCCGTCGGAGTACTTGCCCTCAGCTGTCTTACGATAGAAATAGTCGGGATAAGTCTTCTGGAAGTTGGAGCCGTTGATGTCGAACGTGTGGTTGTACACCACGTCGAGGATGACGCGGATGCCTGCTCGGTGCAGTGCCTGCACCATCTGCTTGAACTCGCGTATGCGTGTCGTAGGCGTAGCAGCATCGGTGGAGTAGGAGCCTTCGGGCACGTTGTAGTTGAGCGGGTCGTAGCCCCAGTTGTACTGCGGCACGTCGGGCTTCGACTCATCCACAGAAGCGTAGTCGAACGACGGCAGAATGTGTACGGCGTTCACGCCGAGACGCTGCAGGTGCTCGATAGCCTTCGGTTCGGTGAACGCCAGATATTTGCCCTTGTTCTTTATGCCCGAAGAGAGGTCGACGGAGAAGTCGCGGTGGTGCATCTCGTAGATGACGAGGTCGCACGGGTTGCTGAGAGCCGGACGCACATCGTCAGCCCAGCCCTCCGGGTCGGTGTCGCGCAGGTCGACGATGGCACCGCGCTTACCGTTCACGCCCACCGCCTTGGCGAAGATGCCGGGTGTGTTGTCGGGCTGTGCGCTGTTGTACACGCTGAAGAGGTAGTACTTGCCTTTGAGGTCGCTCTTCACGGTGAGCTCCCACTTGCCTGCGCCCACACGCTTCATCTGCTTTGTTAGCTGCTCTGTGGGGCTGTCGCTGTCTGTGTCCGATAGCAGTACATTCACTTTCTTTACGTCGGGCGACGTAGTGATATGGAATGTCGTCGCCTTGGGCGAATACTCCACTCCGCCCAACGTCTGTGCTACGGCACTGTGCGCCGTGCAGGTGGTAAGGAAGGAAAGGAGAAGGGTCTTTAGGGTCATATTCGTTTATTTGGCTTATAATTCGTTGTTGTCGGTTTATAGGAGGTCAGAAGCCGTTAAAAAAAGAAGTCGGAGTATCTGTAGGAGGGTATAGCAAGGATGCTAACAATAAGGCTGCGTGGGTATGGCAGGGATGCCATACCCTCCTATAATTACTTTCTTCCTGCTTCGTCAATCAGTTCCTTCACCTGCTCGTTAAAGTCGCGGTCGGCGAGGAGCTGCTCGATGTTCATGTGCATACGATAGCGCCAGTAGTGCTTCGGGTTGGCGGGGATGTTGATGCGCTCGGCATCGGCATCTGCAAGGCGTATGCGCTCGTCGATGGCGAACCAGTCCTGCAGCGAGAGGACGCAGAGCATCGAGGGCGAGGTGAGCTGCTGCGACACGATGTCGCGAGCGAGCCAGCCTGGCAGCGGATGCGGTGCGGCACCGCCACGGTAGAGCATAGAGTTGTAGAACTCCTGCGTGCGGTCCCAGTCTTCGTCCCACCACTGGCGCAGCGTAGGCATGTCGTGTGTGGAGAGAGTGCATACAGAGCGGTACGGATTGCGCGAGAGATAGCCGAACTTAACGCTCGGATCCTTCGGCATCGACTGCAGTTCGAGGCTCAGGATGCGCAGCTCCTTCATAACCCACTGCACGCAGTCGGGCACCATACCCAAGTCTTCTGCGCATACCAGCATACGGGTAGCCTGCACCAGAATCGGCAGCTTCTTCATCGCCTCGCCATACCAGAAATTGTTGTTGCGGCGATAATAGTAGTCGTTATAGAGTCGGTTGAACGCAGCCTTGTCGCCGTCCCACAGCGCCTCGTACATGAAGTTGAGCTGCGCCGTGATGCGCGGATGGAAGAGGTTGGGGTTCTTGCGGTCGCGCACGAAGAGCACGTCGTCAACTAGCGCGTAGAGACCGTCGCGCAGCCATACGTCCTTCTCCGTCGTCTTGCCCTCGAACGCAGCCTCAATCTTGCGCTCCGTGTTGTATTCGGGCTTGAGCGAGTAGATGTCATCGTGCTCGTGGTTGAGATAAGTCTTGATAACCTCCTCGGTGTGTTCGCGGAACACGCGCTCCACTACCCAGTGGGCTATGAACGGCGTTGTGAAGAGATGCTCCTGGAAGTTGAGACCATAGCTCTGTATCTCGTCGCGCGACATGGCGAGTGCCGGCTGGAACTGTCCGAGCAGTCCGCCTACGCAGTCGGTAGGTATCGCCCATATACGGAAGAATCCGAGCACATGGTCGATGCGGTAAGCGTCGAAATACTTAGCCATGTTCTGGAAGCGGCGCACCCACCACTCGCATCCGTCTGCAATCATGCGGTCCCAGTTGTATGTCGGTAAGCCCCAGTTCTGTCCGTTCACCGAGAAAGCGTCTGGCGGAGCGCCCGCCTGCGAGTCGAGGTGGAAGTATTCGGGTTCGTGCCATACGTCGCAGCCGTTGCGGTTCACGCCGATAGGAATGTCGCCCTTGAGGATGACGCCGCGAGCGCGAGCATACTCGTGAGCTGAGCGCATCTGCTGGTCGAGCACGAACTGCATGTAGTAGTAGAACGCCACCTTATTATATAGTTCGCTCTTCGGGTTGCTGAGCGCCTTGCGGTCAGCCTCGTTCCACTGCTTGTGGTCGGGCCACTCAGAGAATACGCATGTGCCGTAGAAGTCGCGCAGATAGCAGTAGTGGGCGTACGGCGCGAGCCAGCGCTCACAGTCGGCAAAGAACGTCTTGAACTCCTTCGACGCAAGCACCTTCTTGCCCTCCTGCTCAAACAGCAGACGGAGATACTTCAGCTTGGCGTTGTTCACGCGCTCGTAGTCGATCTGCGGCAGAGCGTTCAGTTCCTCGCGCAGTACCTCGAAGCGGTCTGCCTCCAGCTTGTCGTTCAAAGCGGGCAACTGGCGCAGGTCGGCGTACTGCGGATGCAGGGCGAAAATAGATATGCATGAATATGGATATGAATCGGTCCACGTGTGTGTGGATGTAGAGTCGTTGATAGGCAGCACCTGCAGGAGGCGCTGGTGGGTCTTTGCCATCCAGTCGACCATCAGTTTAAGGTCGCCGAAGTCGCCCACACCGAAGCTTCCTTCAGAGCGGAGCGAGAAGACGGGGATGAGTGTGCCCGCCACCTTCTCGTCGCAGAGCGCGTAGAACGACTGGTCGAGTGCCACTACGCGCACTTCGTTCTGCTCCAAAGGCTTGAGAGTGAGTGTGCGGTTCTCGCACGTCTCCCACATCTCATCGCCTTTGTCGCTGAACGCCACGAACTTGAATTCCAGTTCGTGAACTAACTTACTACAAATCTTATTATTGTTACCTAAACCTACTTCTTTTTCGTTTGCATCGAGTGCGTCGCCGTCGATGTCCACAATCCATTCGTTGTGGTTGTGCTCGGTCATGTGCAGAGCCTTTTTCAAGTCCCAGTTGCCCAAGACTGCGCCTTTGCCCGTGAGGGCGAGACGTGCGCCCGAATGTAGCTGCGGAGCACGCACCACGAGGCGCAGTGCCTTGTCGTATGCCAGTGGCTTCACGCTGCCCTCGGCGCGGCGGTTCACGCAGTCTGTGAAAGCCGAGCTATATAAATATGTGTCGCATGGTATCTCGTGCCAGCGGTCCTCAACGATGATGTGCTGCGAAGCTTTTGTGTTGAGGTCGAGACGATGAGTGACAGTCTTCCACTCGCTGCATTTTATGCCGCAGCAGTTGCGCACGCTGTAGAAATAGTCCACACGCTTGTCGCTCTTCTTCGCCTCTATCTGGCATGTCCAAGTCAAACCGTCAGCGGTAGACATTGCTATGGCGCGGTCGCCAGCCTCTCCGCCAACGATGTTCAGCAGCAGCTCTTCGCCGAATACTGTCTTGTACTGGATATTAAAAGTAATTTGCATAGTATTGTTTAGTCGTTATTAGATTTCATTTATTGATGTTGCAAAATTAAACATTTGTGTGTTTTCGTGCAAAGTTATGTATGTTTTTCTTCCAAACGCCAAGGTAAACGTTTGCGCAATGGTTAACGATTACTAACAAGTATATGTTATTTCTCACAAAATACTTACTTTTGTATCCATTAGGGGGTGCCGTCAGGGGGTGCACTTGTCTCAAGTGCACCAACCTATTTGCAGATGTAGTCTCAGAAGACCAACTTCTATGTTGGTGCACTTGAGACAAGTGCACCCCCTGAAAGCTCCCCTGAAAGCCCCCCTTAGTGAGAATATTAATAAACATTATAGTATATGAAAGTAAAATCAATCATCCTCGCTTGTTCGCTGCTGGCTACAATGTCGGCAAGCGCACAGACCTCAAAGGGTATCGACCTCGCCAACATGAACACGGCGGCGAAGCCCGGAAACGACTTCTATGAGTATGCTATCGGTGGCTGGCGCAAGGCGCATCCGCTCGACGCAGAACACGCACGCAACGGTTCGTTCACCGACCTCGACGAGATGAACCAGAAGCGCATCCTCGCCCTCATCGAGGAGTACTCTTCTAAACCGCAGCCTAAGGGCACACTCGGACAGAAGATAGGTTCGCTCTACAACCTCGCCATGGACAGCGTGCGCCGCAACCGCGAGGGCGCAGAACCGCTGAAGCCGATTCTGAAGAAGATCAACGACATCGCCGACCGTCGCGAGTATCAGCTCGTGACAGCGCAGCTCGACGCACGTGGCATCGACTGCCTTATGTTCGGAGCCGGCGTTGGCGCAGATATGAAGGACGCTGCCAACAACCTCGTAGGCATCGGTCAGGGCGGACTCGGACTCGGTGAGCGCGACTACTACCTCTCTGACGACGCTCAGGTGGTTGCAGTGCGCAAGGCTTATGCCGAATACCTCAAGAAGATGCTCGTGCTCGCAGGTAACGACGAGGCTGCTGCGCAGCGCAAGGCGGACGCCACAATGCGCATCGAGACACGCATCGCTAAGGCAAGTAAGGGACAGGTGGAGCTGCGCGACGTGCAGGCCAACTACCACAAGATGGCATACAACGCCCTCGTGAAGGACTTCCCGGGCATCGACTGGGGCAACTTCTTCCTCGCGCAGGGCTTCCCTCCGTTCTCGCACATCGACGTGGGTCAGCTTGAGCCTATCCACGAGGTGGAGAAGATACTGGCAGAGGAGTCGCTCGACGACCTGAAGGCATACGCTGAGTCGCACGCCATCAGCTCGGCAGCCGGCTACCTCGACGACAACTTCCGCGCCGTAGAGTTCGAACTGGGCAAGGTGATGTCGGGCGTACAGCAGGACCGTCCGCGCTGGAAGCGTGCCACAGCTCTCGTGAGCGGCGTGCTCGGCGAGGCTATCGGCAAGCTCTACGTAGAGAAGTACTTCCCCGAGTCGTCGAAGCAGCAGATGCTTCAGCTCGTGCGCAACCTGCAGAAGGCTCTCTCGCAGCGCATCGACGAGGCTACATGGATGTCGCCTGCTACAAAGGCGCAGGCTCAGGACAAGCTCGCCAACTTCATCGTGAAGGTGGGCTACCCCGACACCTGGAAGGACTACACCAACCTGCACGTAGACGACAACCTCTCGCTCTTCGAGAACATGCAGAACATCCGCGCATTCCTCTCGCAGGACTACATCGCACGCAAGGTGAACAAGCCGGTGGACAAGGCAGAGTGGCAAATGACTCCGCAGACCGTCAACGCTTACTATAACCCGACCACCAACGAGATCTGCTTCCCGGCAGCCATCCTCCAGCCGCCGTTCTTCGACCCGAACGTTGATGAGGCTGTGAACTACGGCGGTATCGGCGGCGTAATCGGTCACGAGATGTCGCACGGCTTCGACGACCAGGGCTCGCAGTTCGACAAGTACGGCAACCAGAACGACTGGTGGACAGCCGCGGACAAGAAGAACTTCGAGGCTCGCACAAAGGTGCTTGTAGACTACTTCAGTTCTATCGAGGCTCTGCCCGGCAAGAAAATCAACGGCAAGCTCACCCTCGGCGAGAACATCGGCGACAACGGCGGACTGAACATCTCGTTCCGCGCTCTGCAGAACGTGCTCAAGGAGAACCCGGCTCTGAACAAGTCGATCGACGGCTTCACACCCGAGCAGCGCTTCTTCCTCTCATGGGCTACAGTATGGGCAGGCAACGCTCGTCCGGAGTTCATCGACCGTCAGATCAAGACCGACCCGCACTCACCGGCAGAGGCTCGTGTGAACGCTGCTCTTCCGCAGATCGACGCTTGGTACAAGGCGTTCAACGTGAAGAAGTCGGACAAGCTCTTCGTGCCGCAGAAGAAGCGTGCACAGATCTGGTAATCAGTAGAATATATAATAGGAGAGTATGACATCTTGCCATACCTACGCACCCTGCTGTTGATAGCGTTGGTATGATAGTTTTTGGTAGCGTGGGTATGGCAGGATGCCATACCCTCCTAATGTATCACGCAGCATAACGCAATGTTAAGGAGAACATCCGTAAGGGTGCTCTCCTTATTTAGTTATATCCCACCTTCGCTTCCCTAAAGTCATTGTTTTTTCGTCATTTGCGTCCGCCGTCCGATCAGATTGCGTCCGCCGTCCGATCAGATTGCGTCCGCTGTCCAATCAGTTTGCGTCCGCCGTCCGATCAGTTTGCGTTCGGTGAGCGATGCCAAAATATCAACAACTACCGCGTTAACGTTGAGGTTATTGTTTGCGAACACACGACTTTTACTATCTAAAAGAAAGTGAAAAAGCAGAAAAACTCTTGGTTTTATTTGGTCGATACGCCGAAAAAATCTATATTTGCGCAGTCTTAGTTACATAACGCCATTGACGTTAGACTGACGAAAGACAAACAATTTAAAAACGAAAGAATCTATTATCAACTAAAAAACCTTTTATACTATGAACGTAGAGAAAATCATGCATGATCTCGAGGCTAAGCACCCGGGAGAAGCCGAGTATTTGCAGGCAGTACGCGAAGTTCTTATCTCAATTGAGGACGTTTACAACCAGCACCCAGAGTTCGAGAAAGCAAAGCTTATCGAGCGTCTTGTAGAGCCGGAGCGTATCATCACTTTCCGTGTTCCTTGGACAGACGACAACGGCGAAGTACATGTAAATATCGGCTATCGCGTTCAGTTCAACGGTGCCATTGGTCCGTACAAAGGCGGCTTGCGCTTCCATCCATCAGTGAACCTCTCTATCCTGAAGTTCCTCGGCTTCGAGCAGACCTTCAAGAATGCGCTTACAACATTGCCTATGGGCGGTGGCAAGGGCGGTTCCGACTTCTCTATCCGCGGTCGTTCTGACGCAGAGGTAATGCGCTTCTGTCAGGCATTTATGACCGAACTCTATCGCCACATCGGTCCTGATGAGGACGTTCCGGCAGGCGATATCGGCGTAGGCGGCAGAGAGATTGGCTATCTCTTCGGCATGTATAAGAAGCTCACACATCAGTATCAGGGCGTGCTCACAGGCAAGGGCTTGGAGTTCGGCGGCTCACGCATCCGTCCTGAGGCTACCGGTTACGGCGCACTCTACTTCGTACAGCAGATGCTCGCTACACGCGGTCTCGACCTCAAGGGCAAGACAATCGCTATCTCAGGCTTCGGCAACGTGGCTTGGGGTGCTGCGAAGAAGGCTACAGAGCTCGGCGGTAAGGTTATCACCATCTCTGGTCCTGACGGATACATCTACGACGAAGCAGGCATCGCAGGCGACAAGATCGACTACATGCTCGAGCTCCGCTCTTCAGGCAACGATATCTGCCAGCCTTACGAGGACGAGTTCCCAGGCTCTAAGTTCGTTGCAGGCAAGAAGCCTTGGGAGGTTAAGGCAGACATCTACCTCACATGCGCTACACAGAACGAGCTCAACGGTGCTGATGCCGACATGATTCTTGCTCAGAAGCCGTTGTGCGTTGCTGAGGTGTCTAACATGGGCTGCACAGCTGAGGCTGTTGACAAGTTCGTAGCTGCCGAGCAGCTCTTCGCTCCTGGTAAGGCAGTCAACGCTGGTGGCGTGGCTACATCAGGCTTGGAGATGACACAGAACTCAATACGTCTGAGCTGGAGCGAGAAGGAAGTTGACGAGAAGTTGCACTACATCATGCACTCTATCCACGAGCAGTGCGTGAAGTACGGCAAGCGTGCTGATGGCTACATCGACTACGTTCGCGGTGCAAACATCGCTGGCTTCATGAAGGTTGCCAACGCTATGATGGCTCAGGGCATAGTATAATGTCAAGAGTCAGAAGTATAAACATCTGAATTATAAGTGAAAAAAAGAAATACAATATTAGTAATTCTTGCAACAATAAGCCTTGCCTTTGTCTGCGCTCAAACGCAGACAGGCAAGGCTTCGTTCTATTCTAAACGTGCCACGGGCTCGCGCACAAGTAGCGGCGAGCGCCTACATCACGACAGTCTCACCTGCGCCCATCGCACCTATCCCTTCGGCACACTGCTGCGCGTCACCAACGAGCGCAACGGCAAGCAGGTCGTCGTGCGTGTCACCGATCGCGGTCCGCACGGACGCGGACGCATCATCGACCTCTCCTATCGCGCTGCACGGGAGCTCGGCATCCTTGCGCAAGGCGTAGCCGTCGTGAGGGTGGAGCGCGTGCATACCTCCCAAATACCATTCAAGCCCGAGAAGGAAACCCTTCCCGAGCTCGACTTTGAAGTGACGGAGTACACGCTGCCCGAAGACGGCGTGTTCCATTTCAATGATAAAGATCAGCAGACTACTATCAAGAAACAGCAGCCAGCAGGTAAGAAGAAGCATACTGCAGATAAGAAGAAGCATACTGCAGACAAAAAGCAGCGTTCTAAGGGCAAGAAGTAGGATGGAGCTTTTGCCATTCTTCAAGCAAAAGCCCAGCTATGTAACCATCACTGCGACAGTGCATGTCGGCAATCCCTTCGCTAACCATTTTGTAGACATACGAGTCGTAGAAGAACTCCAATGAGTTTTCTAAAGAAAGTCCACTCTGCTCGCTGAACAATTTCACGATGCGTGCGTATTTCATTTGAAGTATTGTCTTGTTTGCCTCCATAGCTTCCTTTTTTATTTTATCTCTTCTGCCTCAATGAAGTGCAGACTTTTACCGATAACGTCTTGATTAGTGATACATATCTGGTGGTTGGGGTGTATGAAAGCCAGACGTTCCAGTGCTTCCGTTTTGCTGATATTGCCAGAGAAATAAAGGTCTATCGTGTTGAAAACCTTGTCATCAGCTATGCCTCCTGAAACAATGTCATAACGCTCAGTCTGTTTTCCAGCACGGCATACCGCAACAAAATCAAGCCACTCTTCATCGTATGTTGTAAATTCTTTTACGTTATATGCACTTAAGTCATCGTCCAATACATAATGGTTCAAGTAGGCTTTGTCTCCACGAAACAGAAAACGTTGTGAATATTTTCTTGCTTGGTCTGCAAGCGAAGTTAGGTAGAAACCCTTTCCGAAGTCAAGCAGTTCGCGTGAGTGATATACATCCGGCGACTCAATGATACAATTTGATGCGTGATACAGTTTCATGCTAAAGTTCCTCTTTTTTTTAGTAGTTCAATCAAGTCGTTCATAATATAATCTTTGCTAAACGTGTGGAGCACGTCATAGCAAGGCACAATGTATCCGTCCAATACGCCTGAAGAACGAAGCATTTTGTAAACTTTGCTTGCGCTCATGTTCAGACGCTCGGACAGATTGCCTACGCAATATGTTATGAAATCCAGTTGGTACTCTTGCATAAAATAAAATCAGTGTAGTATTGTATTCGCAAATGTACTTCTTTTTGATTAATCTGCCAACTTTATTTGCCGTTTTCTTATGGTTAGTGTGCTTTTGTTTTCTTGGCTTTCAGTTAGCGTAACACAAAAACCTTTGTCTCGTGCGCAGCCACCGTGCCCTTCCATTTGTTGGTACGCTTGGCGATGTCGCGGTGCTGCCAGACGTCGCGCACGGTGTACTTGCCGTTGAGCCCGACGGTTGAGAAGTTGAGGCTTACGCGCTGTGCTGCGTCCGACGGATTGAGTATAGCCACGGCGTGCGAACCGTCAGCAAGCGGTTTCACGAACACCTGCTGCGTCGGCTCGTTCACGATGCGCTCCGCAGCCTTGCCGAGAGCATCCTGATTGATGGCGATGACTTCCTTGTTGAGCAATATGCGTCGGTCGTCGTCGGTCACGTTGCGCAGGTCGTTGGTCATGGCGAGCACCGACGAGAGCATACACCACATGCTCATCTGTGTCTGGTATTCGGTCTGAGTACAGCCCACACCGCCGAGGTCGCTCGACGGTCCGCCCGTTCCGCGCAGACCAACCACGAGCATGTCCATGTCGGGCCATTGTCCCGGACGTGCGTGCTTGGCGAGCGGTGCTGTGATGTTCACGATGTCGAGGATGCCCATGCCTCCCTCCTTCACGATGTCTTTCCACATGTCGCGCACGTCGTACGAAGTGCGCCAGAGCTGTCCGCCCACTTCCTCGCACCACTCCTCACACTGGCGCTGACCCCACTCGCAGATGCCGAGCACGATGTCGCGACCCGAGTTCTGCAGCGCGTTAGCCATAGTGCGGTAGCGTTGGCGTGCCGTTGCGCTGTCTTCAGGCGCGTTGCAGTAGTCATACTTCAGATAGTCGATGCCCCATGAGGCGAAGGTGCGTGCGTCCTGCTCCTCAAAACCGAGACTCGCTGTCCATCCGCCGCAGGTGAGCTGCGCCGCATCCGAGTAGATGCCGAGCTTCAGTCCCTTAGAGTGAACATAATCGGCGAGTGCCTTTATGCCCGACGGGAACTTCTCAGGATCGGGTATGATGTTGTTCTGTCGGTCGCGTCCGCCCTGCCAGAGGTCGTCGATGAAGATATATTCGTAGCCGGCATCGCGAAATCCGCCTTCGACCATAGCGTCGGCTGTCTCGCGTATGAGCTGCTCGTTGATGTTTCCCTGGAAGAGGTTCCATGTCATCCAGCCCATTGGCGGCTTCGGTGCAAGTTGCTTGCGTGGAGTGGGGGCTTCTTCTGCCGAAGCGAAGAGCGACGAGAGGCAGAGAGCTGCCGAGAGAATAAAAGATTTGTTCATAATGATTTGTTTGTTATAGATGTTGTGATGTTGTGATGTTGTGATGTTGAGGTGTTGAGATGGTGAGGTGTTGAGATATGTATTGCTAATGTCAACATCTCACCATCTCACCACAACAACTTCAGTTAATATAATGTACAAAGTTAGCAATAATATTTGGGAATGTAGCACAATTCCCGCATTTCTCTTTGCTTATTGAAACATTAGCATTACTTTTGCATCCTTAGGAGGGTATGGCATCCCTGCCATACCCACGCAGCCCTAAGCACCCCACGCACCCTCCTAAGGGGGCGCAGCAGTCTCTGCTGCACCAACCAACCTAACCCTCCTATTAAATAATTATGAAAGAGAAATATAGATTTGAAGTCTGCGCCAACGGCGTAGAGAGCTGTCTGGCAGCGCAGGAAGGCGGTGCCGACCGTGTTGAACTGTGTGCCGGCATCCCCGAGGGCGGCACCACGCCGTCGTATGGCGAGATAAAGGTGGCGCGTCGCGTGCTCACCACTACGCGCCTGCATGTCATCATCCGTCCGCGTGGCGGCGATTTCCTCTACACTCCGCTTGAGGTGGAGCGCATGGTGGAGGATATAAAGATGTGTAAGGCGTTGGGTGTCGACGGCGTGGTGATAGGCTGTCTGTGTGCCGACGGAACGCTCGACATGGAAGCCAACCGCCAGCTGGTGGAGGCTGCCCAGGGCATGTCCGTCACCTTTCACCGTGCTTTTGACCGCTGCAACGATCCGCGCCGTGCACTCGCGCAGCTCATCGAGCTTGGCGTCGACCGCGTCCTTACCTCGGGTCAGCAGCCCACAGCACTCGAAGGTGTGCCACTGCTGAAAGAGCTGAACGCATTGGCAGCCGCCCGCATCATTATCCTCGCTGGCTGCGGTGTTACGGAGACGAACATCAAGCATATTGCCGATGCCACAGGCGTTTGCGAGTTCCACTTCTCGGCGCGTGTGCCGGTGAAAAGCCGCATGGAGTATATGAACCCCGACGTGTATATGGGCGCGAAGGATGCCGACGAGGGCACGCTGATGTACACCTCGGCAGAGCGCGTCAGCAACACTATCGCGCAGTTGCAGTAGGCGTAGGGGCTTGTCAGTATGGGTGCATTGGGCGGAAAAGCGAAAATGCACCCATGTTTTGTTATTTTTTCTTGCGAGTTCTATTTTTTATTGCTACATTTGCATACGTTCTAATTGGACTAAGACTTAAACAAAAAACTAAAGAACATGATTAGATACTGTGCGATAATATTACTTTTCTTGTTTGCCGAAAGTACACTCGCAAAATTCCCCCCCCCCGATTTTAAATGACAACCAATCGGTAACGTCAGCGTATGACGATTTCCGTCGTTTGCGTGAGCAGCAGGGTGAGAGCGTGGCATCGTACGAAGCCTTGTATTCCGCTTACAAACAGTGTGAGACCTTTATAAATAGTATCGACTCAACATCATCGCATTTTGCCTCTTGCAAAAAGATGCTGTTGAACCTTTACCCGTGTCTTGAGGATGCAGTTTATTTCTATGCTGGGCGCAACAACCAAAGTCAGACGGTGAGATTTGCTCAGGCATACGTCGACTTGTCGCTCATTTACGCATTCTCAAATGAGAACATCACCAATCGCGAGAACTATCCGCTGATAACAATTTTTGTTGCTACGAAGCTTTTCAATCAGAAAAACTATCGCGATGCTATTTCTTATTACCGTGCATACCTCTCTACGCCAGACACACAACACCGCAAGGAGGCTTTCGTAAATCTTGCTTTTTCGTGCTATTCTTTGAAGAATTACACCGACGCTATGTATATAGCCCAGAAGGCTTTGGCTGAGAATCCGGACGACTGGACGCTGATAGCTACAGGCTTGCAGTCGGCAGGCATTATGAAGGACGACACCAATCTTCAGCGTTTTCTTGACAAAGCCTTCCGTGTGCGTCCTAATGATGAGACCCTATGGCTCAACCAGGCACGTCTGTATCAGCGTCAGCATAAGTATGAGGATGCAGCAAAGGCTTATGCACGCCTCTACGCTACGCATCCTAATGACATAGACGTGGCATGTGGTTTGGCGTTCTGCAATTATAATGCAGGTGTGGTGCTTGTGAAGAAAGCGTCAGCAGTAGGCAAAAAGGGCGCAGGCGATGAACTCCGTTTAGCTGCGCGCAAGTATTTCGTGGCAGCTGCACCAATCTTGGAAGACCTGCTTGAGGCTAACCCCTATGCCGCCAATATCGCCAAGGCGCGTGCTTATTGCTACAGTATGCTTGGCGATAACAATAGACTGCAACAAGCCAACTCCACCCTCACCGCCATGAAGAGCACAGCGGTGCAGAAAGGAGCCGTGCCCGTGTTAGAGACCTACTTCACTCCGACTACCGAGGTGAGTCGCGTGGAGACTGCTGAGGTGGAGGACGTGTTTGTGTCGGATATAGACATAGACGTGCCAGTAAGCAATCGTAACAATACGAATACCTACGCCGTGGTGTTTGGCAACGAGGAATACGACAACTTCTCTAATGTAGACTATGCCATCAACGATGCTACTTCGTTCGCCAACTATTGTAACAAGGTGCTGGGTGTGCCAGAGAGTAACATACGTGTGCGTAAGAATGCAACGTTCTCGCAGATGAAGGAGCAGATTAACTACCTCACGAAGAAAGCAAACCTCAACCCCGACAAGCTCGAAGTGCTGGTATATTACGCGGGTCATGGCATACCTAATGTGTCTACCAACGAGGCGTATCTGCTGCCGTGCGACGCTTCGGGCATCGACTTTGAGTTCTGCTATCAGCTCAGCAATCTGTATGCCCAGCTCGACGCTATGCCGATAAAACGTGCGGTGGTCTTCCTCGACGCTTGTTTCAGTGGCGGAACGGGTAGGGGCGACATGCTTTTCAAGGAGCGTTATGTGTATGTAAAGCCAAAGGATGCACCCACAAAGAAGAAGACAATCGTGTTCAGTGCAGCCTCGGGCGACCAGACTGCCATGCAATATGCCGAGCAGCATCATGGCTATTTCACCTATTTTCTGTTGAAGAACCTTAAGGAGACGCGCGGCAACATCAACTTCCTCGACCTTTCGGAGAAGATAAGCCGGCAGGTGTCGAACATGGCACTCGACAAGAACAACAAGGTGCAAACGCCACGCATACAGTTCCCTGCCACGCTGGGCGATGCTTGGAAGACGATGACATTGGTTAAGTAAATTCAAAGACAAATCAAAATATGCTATCTATGAAACGTTTGTTGTTATTGTTGCTCTCTGTGCTATGTTGTTGCTGCATCTATGCGCAACGCACCGCGGTTGTTACAGCCACTGCCACCTATGAGGCTCCACTGAACATGTCGCCCATAGAAGCAGAATACGAGGCGGTGCGCCATGCCCAAATCAACGCTATTGCGCGCGAGTTTGGCACTATCGTGACCAGCGAGAGCCATAACTACATGCGCGAGAACAACAACACGTCTTCGGACGATTTCTTCTCGTATGGCGAGATGGACGTGCGTGGCGAGTGGCTTGAAACCATCGGCGACACGATATGGCAGCCCACACGTCGCGAGGGCGGAATGGTTGTTTACGATGTGAAGCTGAAGGGAAGGATACGCGAGATAGTGTCGACACCGCCCGATGTGCACTACACGTTCATGTATAACGGCACCGACCCCAAGCTCAACCGTATGCGCAACAGTACGTTTTACGACGGCGACCAGTTGTACTTCAACTTTAGTTCGCCGGTTGACGGCTACCTCGCCTTGTATCTTGTCGATCATAACAACAGCATGACCACGCAGCGTCTGCTACCGTACCCCGCACAGTCGGACGGTGCCTACTTCATAAAAGCCGACACGACGTACACGTTCTTTTCAGAGCCAGATGCTGAGCCGTTTGTGAAAGACAGTATGATAGAACTGTTGTTAGGTTGCGAGTCGGACCACGACTTCAACCAGTTCTACATCATCTTCTCGCCCAACCAGTTCACCCGTGCCAACGACCATAAGACGGCAGACATCGACTGTCGACAGTTGCCGCCCTCCACCGACTATGCTTCGTTCCAGAAGTGGTTGTCGCGCAATAGACGTCGTGATAAGGATATGTTTGTGGAGAAGATAGTGGTCGCTGTTGTAAAACCGTAAATTCCTGATGGAACATAACACTTAAACGATATGGCTAAATACAACTTTTCAATTCTTTTTGCAGCCTTGCTGACATGCGCAGGCAGTCATGCGCAGAATGTTGTTGAGGTGAGCAAGAACCTTAACTATCGTCAGTCCGTCACTCCGCAGGAAATGGATAACTATCTGTTCTCTACATATTATAGTAACGGAAAGACGGCATACAATCTAAAAGGTTTTGAGCTTGCTACGGCTTCAAGTAAGGTGGTGAGTCTGAAAGTAAATCCTGCAGGTGCATCGTATGCCTTGCTGAGTAGCAACGACGATTCATGGTCGTTGAATATTTACGATATTAATGTTCAGCGTAAGCGTCTTTACACATTTGATAAAGAACTTAACGCCCGTGCTATCTGCTATTCTGCTGACAGCAGACTCTTGCTTGTGGCTGATGCCGACGGTCTGGTGCGTTATTATGATACGCAGGGCTATACGGTTATGGGCGAAATGGCTCTCGGCTTTGTACCATCGGACATGGTGTCAAGCAGTAATGGTTATTTCGTGGCTGCGATTGGTAACAACGAAGTGGCGATTATCAATCAGGAACAAAAGACAATACGCACACGTATTCCTGCCACAGACGCTGTTAAGGCTGTGGCGTTCTCAAGTGATGCCTCCTCTGTCGGCATCCTCTCCGGCAACACTATAAGCATATACAATACTTTTGATTTTAAGTTAGAAACGACGATTGTAGATATTGACGATGCTACTTCTTTCTCGTTTCATCCCGATGGCAAGTATATGTGCGTGGCGTGTCGAGATAACACCATTGTGTTCTGCAATCTTTACGATCCCTCAGATCGTGGCGCCATCGTTGAACCGCGTGGCAAGGTGTCCACAGTGAAGTTCGTGAACGATGCTAAGCATCAGGTGTATCTCTCGTATAATACAGACAAGGCGTTGTGTTATAAGATACTGAAAGGCTTGAAACCAAACTACACCCGACTAATGCGCGACGAGCTGAACGCCCGAATGATGGAGTGGTGCAAGCGTGGAGCAGACGAGACCGACGAGCAGTATAACGAACGTGTGAACGAAGAGACAAAGAAACGGCAGAAGCGTGTCTTTGCCAACGAGATATCTACGAGCTTGGCTGGTGATATTATCTCGCACACTACAGTCTCCTTGGGCAGATACAACACCGTAAACCAAAGCCTTGAGCTCAAGCTCGATAATATGCAGTCGGTGTACATTGATGTGCCACAGAACGAACTCCCCGACTTCGCCGATGCCGGCAATTTAGAGTTCTACGATGTGCAGTACGGCATCACCAAGAACGACTCTTTCGAGGTGATATTCGCTAAGGTGCGCAACAAAGCCACTGGTAAGGAGTACATCTTCGACAATCTCGAACAGCAGTCGCTCGACTTCCTCGCTACCGACGACAACTTCGTGTCGCTCGAACTCATACAGCAGGCTAATCGTGAGGATATTGTGTTGCAGCGCATCAAGAAGGATGTCGTAGAAGAAGCAAAGAACAAACAGCTCATCTCCGACCATACCAATATTAATGTTAACACTCGCGTCGTGTCGGATGTCAACGCTGCTGGCGAACGTATCAACAACTATTGCGTGGAGTTCGACTATTCGGTTTCGGCGCAGTACTCTGCGCGTGAGGATTTCGCACCTGGAAAGTATCGCATAGAGGAGTCGAATGCTGCGAAGTCTACGCTCGATATTATCACAAAGGCGTTCAGCGGAGATTTTGCACAATATATAGTGCCCGGAAAGAAGTTGGTGGTAAGCATCACTGGCTCGGCAGACGCCATACCTATTGTTGGCACCATTGCTTACGATGGACGCTATGGCGAGTTCACAAAAGAACCCTATTGGCTTGATGCCAACCTCAGCAATATCACCGTCACCAAGGCAAGCGGCATACGCACCAACGAGCAGCTCGCCTTTATGCGTGCGCAGGCTGTTGGCGCTTACCTCAAAGCGAACATGACATCGCTCTCTGCTATGCAGGTTGAGCCACGTTACAATATAGTCGTTGCCGACGGCAAGGGCGGCGAGTATCGTCGCATCAAGGTTAGCTTCGTATTTGTCGACGCTATGAGATAGATATTTAATTGGAGTACTAAATGATTTAAATAACTAATTAAAAACAACTATGAGAAAGATTTTCTTTATGCTTGCCCTCGCATTGGCTTCGACGGCAGCAATGGCACAGAGTACACGCATCATTAAGGGTGCGGTTGTTGATAAGAATGGCAATCCGTTGCCCGGTGCAACGGTTGAGGCTACTAACGGCGCGGAGAGCACAACGGTAGATGCTGACGGAACATTCAGTCTTGAGGTGTCGCGTTGGCTGAACACCGCAACGGCAAGATATGCAGGTATGCGCAAAAAGACGTTGAAGGTGCAGGATGGAGATATGGTGTTCCGCCTGTCGCCTAATGTGCAGAACTGTTGGTTTGTAAATGCAGTGGGCGGTCTTGCTATCTTGGACAGTGGTGGAGATTATTACGATTTGATAGACGATTATACCTATACTATAGGTGTAATGGGTGGCTATCTTGGTAAATGGGGCGGTTATGCCAAATTGTTGTGGACACCCGATAGTGAAACAGCTGTGCCGGTAGTGACGGTCGGTGCCACAAAGAGAGTGTTCCCGTTCATGCACGCCTATGCCGGTGCTGGATATGCCAATGTGACGTGGAAGGCTGATTATAAAGAGGTCATTACATATAATGACAATGCTGCGGCATTCGATTTAGGTGCTATATTCCTTATTGGAAATCATTTCACAGCTAATGTCGGAATGAGTTGGGTTTCTGACTTCTCGTCTAATAACTATTTCTTTCAAGCCGGAATCGGTTACGCTTTCTAACTTTGTGTCGGTTTGAATAAGCAATTTGTATAAATGTATATCATTAGTGTTTTGTTAAAACGAAGCACTAATATAACCAATCAAAAACAAAAACAACTATGAAAAAGGTTTTCTTTATGCTTGCCCTCGCATTGACTTCGACGGCAGCAATGGCACAGAGTACACGCATCATTAAGGGTGCGGTTGTTGATAAGAATGGCAATCCGTTGCCCGGTGCAACGGTTGAGGCTACTAACGGCGCGGAGAGCACAACGGTTGATGCGGACGGAACATTCAGTCTTGAGGTGTCGCGTTGGCTGAACACTGCAACAGCAAGATATGCAGGTATGCGCAAAAAGACATTGGAGGTGCAGGATGGAGATATGGTATTCCGCCTGTCGCCTAAGTATGAAATGGATTGGTTTTTGAATGTTGTTTCTGGAGTTGTAACTATGGAAAGGTATGCTCGCAATACGAATGTACCTAATACGACTTATTCTTTAGGTCTTATGGGCGGTTTTCTCGGTAAGAACTGGGGTGGTTATACTAAGTTATTGTGGACCCCAAATAGTTCTTTTGCTTCGGAACCAGCCGTGCCTACTGTGACGATTGGTGCCACGAAGCGTGTATTTTCGTTTATGCATGCTTATGCTGGTGCTGGATATGGTAAGGTGAATGTAGTATATGGGGAAACTCTTAAAATTCCTTCGAGTGATGAAGAACTTAGCTATTACGATTCATGGAATAAAGATGCAATGGCATTTGATTTGGGTGCTATATTCCGTGTAAAGAAGCATATATCAGCTAATGTTGGAATAAGCTGGGTTACCGATTTTGATCAGGCGAATTACTATTTTTCGGCAGGCGTAGGTTACGTCTTCTGATGTCGCGTCGGTCGATGCGTATGTCTGCGTCGGTCGATGCGGATGGTGAAAATAAAGCGAAAGCGGAGGTTAATGCCTCCGCTTTCGTTGTTTTATATAGGTTGTTTGGTTGGTGCAGCGGAGACCGCTGCACCCCCTGGTGGGTGCGCTTGCTGTTTCCCACAGATTTCGCACTCTAAGTTAGTATATAAAAACTCCCACAGAATACGCAGAGCACACAGAACCTTCTTACTAAAAGTCTCTGTGTAAATCTGTGAAATCTGTGGGAGAATTTCTCTGCAGAAGGTTCTGTGTGTTCTGCGAATTCTGTGGGAGAATATCTCAACAGAAGATTCTGTGTGTTCCGCGAAATCTGTGGGAGACTCTTCTCAGCAGAAGGTTCTGTGTGCTCCGTGAATTCTGTGGGAGATTATCTCAGTGGGTGCGTGGGTATGGCAGGGATGCCATACCCTCCTATGTTAGCCGAGCACTTCGATGGCCTTACGCAGACGTTTGAGGGTCTCCTCTTTGCCGAGGAACGCCGAGATGTCGAACATGCCCGGACCCTTGCCGATGCCTACGAGTGTGAGGCGGAAGGCGTTCATCACGTCGCCGAGCTTGTAGCCCTTCTCCTCAACCCACTTCATCACTACCGGTTCCTGACCCTCTACCGAGAAGTCGTCGATGCCCTCGAGCACGTCAGCTAACTCGCCCATCACCTTGGCTGAGTCCGCCTTCCAACGCTTCTTCATGGTCTTCTCGTCGTACTCCGTCGGAGCGATGAAGAAGAATGAGCAAAGCGGCCACAACTCCTTCACGAAGTTGACGCGGTCCTTCATCATTGCCACTACCTCAGTGATGCGCTCCATCGTCTCGTCAACGCCGTTGTTGGCTACGATGGGCGCGAAGAGGTTGGCTACCTCCTCGTTCGACTTCTTCAGCATGTACTCGTGGTTGAACCAGATGCCCTTCTGATAGTCGAAGCGTGCGCCAGCCTTAGAGCACTTGTGTATGTCGAACGCCTGCACCAGTTCGTCGAGCGTGAAGAGCTCCTGCTCTGTGCCAGGGTTCCAGCCCAGCAGCGCGAGGAAGTTGACAACGGCTTCGGGGAAGTATCCGCTCTCGCGATAGCCCGAAGAAACGTCGCCCGTCTTCGGGTCGTGCCATTCGAGTGGGAACACGGGGAAGCCCAGTCGGTCGCCGTCGCGCTTAGAGAGTTTGCCCTTGCCCTCGGGCTTCAGCAGTAGCGGCAGGTGGGCGAAGGTAGGCATGGTGTCCTCCCATCCGAACGCGCGGTAGAGCAGAACGTGAAGCGGTGCGCTGGGCAGCCACTCCTCGCCACGTATTACGTGTGTGATCTCCATGAGGTGGTCGTCCACGATGTTAGCCAAGTGGTATGTAGGCAGCTCGTCGGCACTCTTGTAGAGCACCTTGTCGTCGAGGATGTCGCTCTTGATGACGACGTGTCCGCGGATCATGTCGTCGATGTGTACGTCGATGCCCGGCTCCACCTTGAAGCGTACTACGTACTGCTCGCCGTCGGCGATACGACGCTCCACTTCCTCCTTCGGCAGTGTGAGCGAGTTGGTCATCTCGCCGCGTGTGCGTGCGTCGTACTGGAAGTTCTGTATCTCTGCGCGCTTGGCCTCCAGCTGCTCGGGCGTGTCGAAGGCGATGTAAGCCTTGTCGGCAGCTAAGAGCTGGTCTACATATTTCTTATATATGCTGCGACGCTCGCTCTGGCGGTACGGACCATGTTCGCCACCGAAGCTCACGCCCTCGTCGAACTTGATGCCGAGCCAGCGGAACGACTCGATGATGTACTCTTCGGCACCCGGTACGAAGCGGTTGGAGTCGGTGTCCTCGATGCGGAAGACGAGGTCGCCGCCGTGCTGACGTGCGAAGAGATAGTTGTACAATGCTGTGCGGACGCCACCGATATGCAGCGCTCCCGTAGGACTTGGTGCGAAGCGCACCCTCACTTTTCTATCTGACATATTTGTTCTGTTGTTTTTTGTTTTCGATGCAAAGGTAGTGCAATTATTTCGTATTTTGTGATTTTTTTTGTAATATTGCACTCGAAACCTGTAAGAACCTCCTTAGGAGGGTATGGCATCCTGCCATACCCACGCACCCAGCAGATGCTATGGGCTGATACTGTTGGGGCGTGAATATGCAAAGATGGCAGCGTGGGTATGGCAAGATGCCATACCCTCCTAAGAGTATAAACAACTAAAGGCTATGAATAGATATAATCAATGGAAAAAGTTTTCATGGCGCAGCTTGCTCGTGCGCGTGCTGCTCGTCGTTGTGACGGTGGCACTGATAGTGTGGGCGTTGCCACATAATGAGCGTCAGCGTTATAAGTACGACGTGGGTAAGCCGTGGATGTACGGCTCGTTCATCGCGAAGTTCGACTTCCCGGTGTATAAGACCGATGCTACGATTAAGGCACAGGAAGACTCGCTGCTCGAAACCTTCCAGCCGTACTATAATTATGACAATACGGTGGAAGCGAAGATGGTGCAGCGCTTTGTCGACGACTACCGTAATGGCATCCCAGGTTTGCCACCGGTGTACGTGAAGGTGATATCCAACCGCTTGCACATGCTCTATCAGCGTGGCATCATGGACACGCCGGCGTACAACGAGATATATCGCGACTCTACCACCGAGGTGCGCATCGTCAGCGGCAATAAGGCGCAGAGCATACGCTTGTCGGAGTTCTACTCTACGCTCTCTGCCTACGAGCAGCTCTTCACCGACGACGTGATTGCGCAGCAACGCCCCCTCTTGCAGCGTTGCAACCTTAACAACTATATCGAGCCGAACCTCGTGTACGACAAGAGTCGCTCGGAGACCGAGCGCAACGACCTCCTCTCGTCGATACCGCCTGCCAGCGGAATGGTGATGAGCGGACAGAAGGTGATCGACCGTGGCGACATCGTCGACGAATATACCTTCCGTGTGCTCAACTCGTTCGAGCGCGAGATGCAACGGCGCAGCGCGTCGCAGAGCGAGCAGATAGTGATGCTCATCGGACAGATAGTGTTCGTCGCCATCCTTGTGACACTCTTCACCATCTACCTCGGACTCTTCCGCCGCGACTACTTCGGCAAGCCGCGCTCCATCGCCATGCTCTACACGCTGGTGACACTCTTCCCTGTGCTCGTGTCGCTCATGGTGAGCCACAACTTCCTCAGTGTCTATATCCTGCCGCTGGCTATGGCACCGATGTTCGTGCGTGTGTTTATGGACTCGCGCACGGCGTTCGTCTGCCATGTCACGATGGTGCTCATCTGCACCGCTGCCGTGCGCTATCAGTATGAGTTCATCATCATCCAGCTCGTAGCCGGACTAATCGCTATCTACTCGCTGCGCGAGCTGACACGCCGTGCGCAGGTGTTCAAGACGGGCTTGCTCGTGGCTGTGGGCAGTGCGCTCATCTACATGGCTATGCAGATGATGCAGAGCAACGACCTCTCGCTCATCGACACCGATATGTACTACCACTTTGCCGTGAACGGCGTGTTCCTCCTGCTCTGCTATCCGCTTATGTACATCGTGGAGAAGATGTTTGGCTTCGTGTCAAGCGTCACGCTCTTCGAGTTGTCGAACACCAACCGCGGACTGCTGCGCGACCTCTCGGAGGTGGCACCGGGTACGTTCCAGCACTCTATCACCGTGGGCAACCTCGCAGCAGAGATAGCCAATAAGATAGGTGCCGACTCGCTCCTCGTGCGTACCGGTGCCCTGTATCACGACATAGGTAAGATGGAGGACCCCGTGTTCTTCACCGAGAACCAGGCGGGCGTCAATCCGCACGACAAGATGTCGTACATCGAGAGTGCGCGCATCGTGATGCGCCACGTCACCGAGGGCGTGCGCATGGCTGAGAAGGCAAACCTCCCGACGTTCATCCGCGACTTCATCCTCACGCACCACGGTCGTGGTGCTACGAAGTATTTCTATATAAAGTATCAGAACGAACATCCCGACCAAGAGGTGGATATAACGCAGTTCCAGTACCCTGGTCCTAACCCGTTCACACGCGAACAGGCCATCCTTATGATTGCTGATGGCGTTGAGGCTGCTTCGCGCTCGCTCGTGGAGTACACGGAGGAGAGCATCTCTACGCTCGTCAACCGCATCATCGACAGCGATGTCGACGAGGGCTTCTTCAAGGAGTGTCCTATCACGTTCCGCGACCTCGCCCTCGCCAAGCTCGTGCTCATCGAGCGTCTCAAGTCGATTTATCACACCCGCATCTCTTACCCCGAAGCAAAAGGGTAACTCGAGGAGGGTATGGGTACTCTCTTTTTGCTGCTTTGTTGGTGCACTTGAGACAAGTGCACCCCCTGAGTAGCCTAAATATTTTTGTGCGAAATGTGCTGTAATTCAATAAAAAGCAGTAACTTTGCAGCGTACTATAAACCAATATGTAATAACGAATTGCATCTACAACCAATCTGTAATAACGAATTACATCTACAACCAATTTGTAATAGCGAATTACATCTACAACCAATCTGTAATAATTAAAATTACATTATAAACCAATCTACAATGAAAAGAATTACTTTATTCTTTATCGCACTCTTTGCGTGCCTCTTCGTGGGCGTGCAGAGCACGAGTGCTGCTGCCTCAAAGAAGGCGGCTCCTAAGACACCGGAGTTCGTAACATCGGGCGATGGTGGTACTTACTATTACGTTAAGTTCCTGCGTAACGAGAAGGTGATGTCAGTAAGCTCTGACAACTGCATCCGCCTCTACGCAGGCAGTGGCGAAAGCTCACAGCAGTGGCGTCTCGTCGGAACGCAGAACAACTTCCAGTTCCAGAACAAGGACGGACAGTACATCGTGGTTAGCTCGCAGAGCCTTGGCGCTACCTCTACTGGTGCTGCTAACCCTACCCCGTTGCGTCCGAGCACATCAGAGCAGCCTGGCGGCTTCAAGCTGCAGGTAGCTCCGGACACCCAGAACGGTACAGGCTGGGAGATCGTTGCCAACTCTAAGTCGGGCTACAACGTCGTTAACCTTTGGGGCGACCCAGGCGACGGCAACTCGATCGGCTTCTGGAAGACCAACGACCAGAACAACGTTGTTGTGTTCGTGAAGCCCGATACCGACCTCGGTGCTGCCGACTACAAGACAGTAGGTTCGATGACCTTCAAGCCTGAGAACAAGCTCACACTCTGGTACACCGAGCCAGCCACAACAGCTAAGCTCTACAGCGGCGGTCAGGGCTACTCTAACTGGATGGAGTACGCATTGCCTATCGGCGACGGTCAGTTCGGTGCTTGCCTCTTCGGTGGCGTGTACAGAGACGAGATCCAGTTCAACGAGAAGACTCTCTGGAGCGGCACACCAGCACGCTCATCACAGGGCGGCAAGGGCTACGGCAAGTACGAGAACTTCGGTTCTATCTACGCTAAGGACCTCAGCGGCGAGTTCGGTCTCACCACAGACAAGGCAGCTTCTAACTACGTTCGTTTGCTCGACCTCACCACAGCTACAGGCAAGACAATGTTCAAGTCGGCAGCCGGCGTTGAGTACACACGCGAGTACATCGCTTCCAACCCTGCACGCGTCGTAGTGGCTCACTACACAGCAAGCAAGGGCGGCAAGCTCAGTTTCCGCTTCACAATGGCTGCAGGCTCAATCACAGCCGACCCGACATACGCTGACGGCGAAGGCACATTCAGCGGCAAGCTCGAGACCATCAGCTACAACGCACGCATGAAGGTAGTGCCGGTAGGTGGTACAATGACTACCGACGACGAAGGTATCGAGGTTATCGGTGCTGACGAAATCATGGTCGTGCTCGGTGGTGGCACCGACTTCGACGCTTACGAGAGCACATATACAAAGAACACATCGGCTTTGGCTCAGACCATTTCTGACCGCGTGGCAGCAGCTGCTGCTAAGTCGTGGGCAGAGCTCTACGCAGAGCACGTAGCCGACTATCAGAGCTTCTTCAACCGTTGCGAGTTCGACCTCGCTGGTACCAAGAACGAGATGACAACCAACAGTCTCATCGACTCATACAACAGTGGTCGTGGCGCAGACGCTCTCATGCTCGAGCAGCTCTACTTCGCTTACGGCCGCTACCTTGAAATCTCTTCTTCACGCGGTGTCGACTCTCCGTCTAACCTCCAGGGTATCTGGAACAACATCAACGGCGTGGCTTGGAACTCAGACATCCACTCGAACATCAACGTTCAGATGAACTACTGGCCGGCTGAGCCTACAAACCTCAGCGAGATGCACCTGCCGTTCCTCAACTACATCTGGGCGATGGCAGAGAAGCAGCCGCAGTGGAAGCAGTGGGCTAAGCTGCAGGGTCAGGACCGCGGTTGGACTTGCTTCACCGAGAACAACATCTTCGGCGGTGTGAGCGCATTCAAGAACAACTACGTTATCGCCAACGCTTGGTACGCTACACACCTCTGGCAGCACTACCGCTACACACTCGACCGCGAGTATCTGAAGCGCGTGTTCCCGGCAATGCTCTCAGCATCGCAGTTCTGGATGGATCGCCTCAAACTGGCTTCTGACGGCACATACGAGTGCCCGAACGAGTGGTCGCCTGAGCACGGACCAGAGTCGGAGAATGGTGTTGCACACGCACAGCAGCTCGTTTACGACCTCTTCAGCAACACTCTCGCTGCCATCGAGGTGCTCGGTGACGATGCAGAGGTGTCGGCTACCGACCTCGCTACGCTGAAGGATCGCTTCTCTAAGCTCGACAAAGGTCTTGCTACAGAGAACTATACCGGCTACTTCGGTTCGGCTATACCTACAGGTACAAAGATTCTGCGCGAGTGGAAGTACAGCACATATACAAGAGGTGAGAACGGCCACCGCCACATGTCGCACCTCATGTGTCTCTATCCGTTCTCACAGATTGAGCCGGGTACAGAACTCTTCGACGCAGCAGTCAACTCAATGAAGCTCCGCGGCGACGGTGCTACAGGCTGGTCAATGGGCTGGAAGATGAACCTTTGGGCACGCGCCCTTGACGGCGACCACGCACGCAAGATTCTGAACAACGCCCTCGCTCACAGTAACGGTGGCGCAGGCGTGTTCTACAACCTCTTCGACTCGCACGCTCCGTTCCAGATCGACGGCAACTTCGGCGCTTGCGCCGGCATCGCCGAGATGGTCATGCAGAGCAACTCTGGTCTTATCCGCATCCTGCCGGCTCTCCCGTCAGCTTGGACAGAAGGTCACATGCACGGCATGAAGGCTGTAGGCGACGTAACCGTAAGCATCGACTGGAAGAACGGCGAGGCTACACGCGTCACACTCACCAACAACCAGGGACAGACAATGCGCGTTCACTACAAGAACCTCGCCAAGGCTAAGGTTTATGTAGACAACGAGCTGAAGGAAGTGGCTGTAGAGAACAACGTAGCTACACTCACCGGTGCTAACGGCTCGGTAGTAGTGCTCGACTTCGACGGCTCGTTCACTCCGACCGGTATCAACGCAGTGAAGACCGACGTTGCACGCGACGGCTACATGTACAACGTAAGCGGTCAGCGCGTAAACGATACATACAAAGGCATCGTCATCAAGAATGGCAAGAAGATGCTGAAGAAATAAAGACTCTTGAGGAGGGTGTGTCGCTGACACACCCTCTTTTTTTATGATATGCGCAACAACAACGATGTTGCCGTAGCACTATAACCGTGTTGCCGTAGCACTATAACCGTGTTGCCGCAGCACTATAACAATGTTGCCGTAGCGTGGTAATAATGCGACAGTTTTGGCATTGTTATCACCCAATCAATCCCGAGGTGGTTAAAATGTTTTTAAAAAGTAAAAAATTACCCCCCCCCGTACGTAAAATTCTGTGCTTCGTTTGATTGTATATCGCGTTTTTTTGATAATTAGTTGCAAACTAAAAGAGTGTAAAAATTACAACAATTATAACGAAGATAAGACAGGACTATTTCATAACTATAGTATGACAGACAGAACGATGACATTGGATGGCGGTAAACTCCCGATGCAGATGGACAGAGTGGACGAAATTCTCAACTCTGCGGAGATAGGTATTTACAGAATTATTATGCGCAAAGGCGAGCATCCACGGCTTCAAGGTTCTGCAAAGTTGCGCGAGCTGTTAGGCGTAGACAAAGACTGTAGCTTTACAGAGGAAGAGTTCTACGACTATTGGTATTCGCATATTGCTCCGGCAGATGTATTGTCAAAGGGTACGTCGCTTGAGGATATTTTCGATCATGATCATTTTGATAGCACATACCGCTGGAACCACCCTACGTTGGGTTTGCGCTATGCACGTTGTGGCGGTGTGGTATCGGTGAAGGAGGATGGCACACGCGTTATGGAGGGCTACCACCAGGATTTTACTGAGCAAATGGAGCGCACTATGCAGGACGAACTTGTTGTGAAGTCGTTAGCCAATGTCTACTCCTGCTTGTTCTACGTCGATCTGGATACCGAACAATACACGTCGTACGTCAACACGCTACACGTCATCACGAAGTACATACCACGTACGGGCAATGTCCGCGATGCTATGAAAGTGTTCAACGAGCAGCTCTGCAAACCATGCGACCGTTCGGCGTTAGAGGCGTTTAACGACCTCTCCACCATAGACGAGCGATTGCGATTTAACAGCGTTGTACGCATCCACTTCCAAAGCACCATCTACGACTGGGTGCGCTTGGCGTTCATCGTCTGCGACCGCCATAGCGACGGCAGCGTGAAGAGCATGGTGATAGCCGTGAAGGATGTCTCCGAGATGAAAGAGATGGAGCGCGAACGCATGGAAGAGCTGAAGCAGAACATTCGCGCCAACCGCTCGAAGACGCAGATGTTGCAGAACATGACCCACGAGATACGTACTCCGCTCAACGCCATGTTCGGTTTTTCGCAGCTGCTCTGTATGCCCGACGGCTACGTGTCGGAGACGCAGAAGCACGAGTACTTCAACTATATATTCAACAGTTTCAACATGCTCTCGATGCTCATCGACGACGTGCTGGACGTAGCCGACGCTGAGCACGGCAACTATCGCGTGGAGAAAGGACGCTTCGCCGTGAACGAGATGTGCCGCAATGCGATACTCATGGCTGATATGCGCCGCCACGCCAACGTCAAGATGTACTTCACGTCGGACGTGGCAGACGACTACTTCATCGAGTCGGACAGCAGACGCATACAGCAAGTACTCGTCAACTTCCTCACCAACGCCTGCAAACACACCGTGCAAGGCGAGATACATCTGCACCTCTCCACCACGGAAAACCCCGGCAGACTCACCTTCTCCGTAACCGACACCGGCACGGGCATACCGCCGGAGATGGCGGAGGACATCTTCGAGCGATATAAGAAGGCGGACTGCAACGTGCAAGGCTCCGGACTCGGACTGCACATCTGCAGCATCATAGCCGACCGACTCGGTGCCGAGGTGAAGCTCGACCAGACATACACCCAGGGGGCGCGCTTCCTTTTCATTCTTTAAGTATAAACTCTTAATACTGAGTACAGGACATTGATAAGCAATCTCCTGACAGCTGGATACCAGTATCCTGATGGACACTCGGTAGACTTTTACGGAGTGGAAGTGGTTCAGTTCTACGTGCAACGCTTCCTTCTATATTTCTCAGACTATGCAATACACATCCGTGTGTTGTATGGTATGATATTGCTCTGCATACTTACGCTTATCGTACTCTTTGTTCTCTTCTTTTTGAAAATCAGGCGCAACAACCGCGACCGGCGTGCATTCGAGGCTGCACGCGCCGACCTCTACGATGGCTTCTACCATGTGCTCACCTCCGACACCATGTCTAACTACGAGGATGTGGAGATAGCCTGCAACGCTACGCTCGACAACATCAAGAAGAAGTATCGCCCCGAAATACTCTCCCGACTCATTTCCGAGATTTGTATGGATTTGAGTCGTGAGCTGCCAAACATACCTAACGCCGAAACACTCTGTGCGCTCACCGATGTTAAGGCTTATTATGAGCGCAATCTTGCCACAGGATATCTCGTATTGCAAACTCTGCAAAACGTGGTGAACATGCACATCTGTGTTAGCGAGGGACTCCTCGCCGTCTACATCAACCATTACAACGACAACGTGCGGCAAATGGCGCGCATGTGTCACGTCATATCATCACAAGCCGACCCTTACCACTACTTCGTCAGCGACCTCGAGAACGAGCACGGCGTGTGGCGTCTGATGATGCTCCACCGCCTCTTTGCATGGCTTTGGGCGAACGACCGGCAGATGCCGCAGTTCCTCATACTCACCGAGAATATAAAGAACGAGGAGTCGGTGCGCTTTCTGATTGAAGAGGTGGCTTACTGGGGCAGCGAGCGCGAGAAGGCAGAACTGCATACGCTCTTCCTCTCGCCCAACTACACCTACCGCACAGCGGCACTGCACGCTGTGGCACTTCTGCGCGACGCGTCGCAAGAGCAAGCAGCACTCGACTCCTACGACCAACAACCCGAGTCGGTGCGACAGGAAGTGCTGCGCGTAGTGGCAGCCATCAACTCGGGTAAGCACGTCGACTTCTTCGTACACGCCTATCGCACATCGTCGTCGAAGGAGACACGCGAGGTGGCACTCGCCTGCCTCTACTCCTACGGCAGTGCCGGCAGATACGCCTTCGAGGAGCTGCGTGGCGAAGTGCTTGAGAGCAAAACCGACCGCGTGCTGCTCGACCAGATTGACGCAATGGCTATTATCAACCAAATGAGGATGCTTTAAAACTATGTGGGAGTTCTTACTATATTTCTTTGGCTATACCATCCTGGCATACTCAATGCTGCTCATCGCAACGTATGTCATGCTACTCGTCTTCGCCTACCGCTATAGCACGGGCTATAAGCGTTGGTCGGACGACTATATACGCAATATGGTGCAGAGCGCACCTTACGTGCCGAGCATCTCTATCGTGGCTCCTGCCTACAACGAGGAGAAGACCATCGTCGACAACGTGCGCTCGCTGCTCAATATGGACTATCCGAAGTTCGAGGTGTGCATCGTCAACGACGGCAGTAAGGACAAGACCCTTGAGCTGCTCATCAACACCTTCGAACTCGTGGAGGTGCCGTTCGACTACGTGCAGAAGGTGCATAGCGCACCATTCAAGCGTCTGCTCCGCTCTACCAACCCCGAATACGCCAAGCTCGTAGTGGTGGACAAGGTGAACGGCGGAACAAAAGCCGATGCCGTGAATGCCGGACTGAACGTAATCTCTACGCCGTATTTCATCAACACCGACGTAGACTGTATCCTCTCGAAGGATGCCATGTATCAGTGTATCTTCCCCGTCATCATGGACGAGACAATCATCGCTGTGTCGGGAACAATGTCCATGAGCAACGGCTCCACGCTGCACGACGGCAAACTCGTCGATATACGTCCGTCGAGCCGCCCCGTGCCGCTCTTCCAGGACTTGGAGTACAAACGCTCGTTCCTCGTCGGCAAGATGGGATGGAGCAAGATCAACGCCATGAACAACGTGTCGGGCGGTTACGGACTCTTCTCTACAGAGGTGGTCATCAACGCCGGCGGCTATAGCAGCTCGTCGTTCGCAGAGGATATGGACATGATTACACGTATGATTGCCTTCTGCTGCGACTTCAACCGCAAGTATCGTGTGGTGCAAATCCCGCACACGTGCTGCTGGACCGAGGGTCCGTCGACCTTGCACATGCTCTATCGTCAGCGCACACGTTGGGGACGTGGACTGATACAGACCATGTGGGAGCACCGCCGCCTGCTCTTCAACCCGAAGTACAAGCGTCTCGGACTCATCACGATGTCCTACACGTTCCTCTTCGAGTTCCTTGCACCGATAATAGAGTTCTTCGGAACCATTATGATAGTGTACCTCACCTTCACGGGCGGAGTCAACTGGAGCACGTTCTTCGTGACCTACTTCGCCATATACGTCTTCAGCTTCATGCTCTCGGCGTTTGTGGTGTTCTACGACTATCTGCTCGGCTGCTCCTACACCAGCGTGCGCAGCTATCTGAAGCTGCTGCTGGCGGCAGCCCTGGAGCCAATCGTCTACCACCCGATAATCGTGGTGTGCTCGTTAGTGGGCTACTTCAAGTACATAACACGCCAGAAAGCCGTGTGGGTGTCAATGGAGCGAACCGGTGTGAAGCACGCTACTGTGCCTGCAGGCGGCAGTCAGCCAGCCCAGCAGTCGGCACCGCAGCCAAATGCAAACCAATCGAACTGATCATTATGAGATACAAAATACTGACCATAGCAATACTCTTCTCGGCTGTTCTGACCTCTACGGCGCAGAACACGCAGAACCGCGAACATCTCAGTCGTAAGTACACGCCTGCCAAGGAGGGTCTGCCTGCCTACTACGAGCAGCAGGCACGCGCTCTGTTCAAGAGCGGGAAGTGGGCTGAAGGACGCAAGATGGTGGAGGAGGGCTACGACAAGTATGGCTCGCTCTCTGCTTACAACGAACTGTTGGGCACCTATTGGTATCACTACAAGGATTACGACAAGGCACGCTTCTACTTCATACGTTCCATAAAAGACGACAACGGCAACCTGCAGTCGAAGACAATGCTCATGCGATTGGAGGAACTGACGAAGCACTATAGCACGGCGATTGTCTACTGCAACGAGCTCTTGGAGGCTGCGCCCTACGACTTCACGCTCTGGAAGAAGAAAATAGAACTCTACCGACTCGACGGAAACACCGTGGAAGCAACACGTCTGCTGCAACGACTCGCCGAGATATACCCCGACAGAGTGGAGGTGAAGAAGGAGATGGCGTGGGACTATGACCAACGCTATCGCAAGCTGGTCAAGACAAACAACCTCGTAGGACAGGAGGAAGCACTGCGCAAACTGATCGAAATATCCCCCAAGAACGCCGAATACCAAATGGCACTCTGCAATCTGCTGCTGAAGACAGGACGCTTGGAGCAAGCTGCCGACCTGGCAGGACACGCCGCAACGCAGGTGAGCCATCCACTGCCGTTCGTCGAGAAAAAGGCAAGCATACTCGGCGATATGACCCGCTACAGCGAAGCGCTGTCGTATATCAGCATGTCGGAGCGCACACTCTCGGGCGTGCGAGGCGCACAAATCAATCGGCTGAAGACCAAACTGGAGGAGGAACGAGCACGCTATGCGGCTCAGAACGACCCCTACACCGCATACGCACGCCTCTATGAGAAGAACCATTCGGAGGAAGCACTCACCTATCTGCTCAATACGTCGATGAGCCGAGGCTACCTCGACGATGCGCTGATGTACATCCGCGAGGCTCGCCGTCGACGTGGCGACACACAGAACCTGCTCTTCCGCGAGTACACCGTGCAACGCCGATTGGGCAACAAGCGTGCTGCCATTGTGCTGTTAGAGCGTATTCACACCATGTACCCGAGCAATCAGGAGGTGAGCGAAGAGCTCTGCGCTATACGCTTGGAGGAGGTGCGCCGACAGATGGATCTGAACAAGTACGAAGAGGCGATACCGATGTTGGAGAAGTTGCAGACATTCGGTGTCGACCAAGAGACAAAGACCGCTATCGAACGTCGTCTCCTCACGTGCTACATACAAACCGGTAAACGACAGAAGGCACTCAACCAGTTGGAGAAGTCATACAGCGACCCTGCGAAGCGTGCAGCCATGTACGAGGATATCGTGACACCGTATATCAAACAGCTCATGGCTGAGGGCAGACTGCGCCAGGCTGAGGCGGAGATAATAAAGGTGCTGAACAACGAGAACCCTTCTTCCGACATCTTGCGTATGGGCATAACCACTGCGCTACTGCTGAAGAAGAACAACGATGCTGTGACGCTTGTGGAGTGGGGACGCAAACGCTATCCCGCCGACCCGTTCTTTGTGCTGAAGGAAGCGCAACTGAAGGCAGGCGTAGGCGACTACGAAGCGGCACTGCAGCGACTACGTCCGATGGTAGACGAGTACATCGGCGACTCGGTTGTTGTCGGTGCGTACGCAGGATGTTGCGAGGCGTTTGCCATGAAATACATGGAGGAGAAACGCTATGATGAAGCCATGCAGCTCATAGACGAAGCCATGGTCTACTATCCCAATAATAAGCAGCTCATACTCGCTAAAGCTACCATATACGAGAAGCAGAAAGAGTGGAAGAAAGCCATTGAGCAGTATCAGCTATACCATCCTTCGCCCTACGAGCTCGGCGAGTACAACAATCGTATGACAATGCTCAGGCGACGTGCCATGTACAACGCTGTGGTCATCGACTACCAGCGAGCACGTCCGGCAAAGGAAGACAACATCAGCTCGAAGGCATTCCTTTCATACTCGCGCTACGCTAAGCGCAACGCCTACACCGTCGGCGTGGGATATGCCGGTCGCGACGGTGCAACGAAGGCGGCTAACGGAGACGACGAAGGTGGAAGTGGAGTGCAGTTGAGCGGCGAGTGGGAACACGAGTGGGACGACAAGCTAAGCACAACAGCAATAGTTAGTTGGGCTAACAAGTTCTTCCCGAAGATACGTGTCGAGCTCAACGGCACCTACCTGCTGCCATACGAACTGACTGCAAAGGGCAGCTTGTCGTATCGACTCATCGGCGGCGATAAGAATACATCGCTATTGAGCTTAGGCGTGGGTGCTACAAAGCCTATCAACATCTTTGAGGTTGGAGCCGACTTGCGCACGTTTATAATGCTTGGCGAGAAGTCAGCCAGCTTCGACGGGCACTTCTTCGTCAACGGCAGCGTGATAGCTAAGTGCTATCCCATCGAGGGAAGCAAGACAAACTTGTTCCTGACGGGCAGTGTGGGTAACGCACCGGAAGTGTCGCTCATCGACAATTCGATGCCGATAAGGTTCAGTCAGCTCAACACCATGCTCGGCTTGGGTGGTGTCTACTCGCTCAATGCGACGCTCGACTTCGGACTCTCCGGTCAGTGGTACACCATGTCGGTGAAGTCGGACGATGCAACGGGTGTTAACAATAGTAAGAACTATCTATATCTGAATGCGAATGTTACAATCCATTTCTAAGTCATTGGCGGCACTCGTCGTGGGCGTTGTGCTCGGTGGGTGCCATAGTAATGCGCAGACAGCGCAAAGTGTAGACCCCCTGTCCGAATATCATGGGTTGTACACGCCTTCTAACACGGAGGAGTTTCAGACATCCATGCACACCAATCATCCCGATTACGACTGGGGAGTGTGGGGGCATAACCTCGCAAAGCTCGTCAAGGACGAAGCCACAGACGATATGTACGCCATCGTCGACGGCAAGCGCAGCCGCAAGCAGTTCTGCTTCTCCAGCCAGTCACTATATAATAAGGTACGCGAATACGTACTCGATCAGTACGGTTGGGGCACTGCCGACTACAGCGAGCGCATCAGCATAATGCCTATGGACAACAAGACGGCGTGCACCTGCGACGATTGTACAGCCCGGGGCAACACCTCCACCAACGCAACACCTGCCGTCACGGCGTTCGTGGAGCGTTTGGCTGAGGAGTTTCCGCGCCATAAGTTCTTTACGTCGGCTTATCACACAACCAATACGCCGCCCACAACGTCGCTTGCAGCCAACGTCGGAACGTTCGTGTCGAGCATAAAGCTGCCTATGAGGGTCGACTTCACAAAGACGGAGGGCTACAAAGAGTTCGTGCAGAACGTGAAGGCATGGCGCAAGCAGTGCTCACGCATTTACGTGTGGGACTACGAGCGCAACTACGACGACTATCTGTCGCCCTTCCCCTGCCTGCTCGCTATGCAGGCACGCTTCAGGCTCTATCGCGACTTGGGCGTGCAGGGCGTGTTCGTCAATGGTAGTGGCGACGACTACTCGGCGTTCGACGACGTGCAGACCTATGTCCTCGCGCTCCTCCTGGACAATCCGGACACCGATGTGCACGAGTCGATAGCACGCTACTACCGCGAGCACTATCCGCAAACCGCCGATCTGCTCACCACATACTACTGGGGACTGGAGCAGCGCGCCCAGTCGACCAACCGCCTGCTGCCGCTTTATGGCTCTATGCAGGAGATGTGCGAGTCGTATCTCGATGTGCAGGAGTTTGTCAGCTTCCGTAGCCAGCTCGACAAAGCAAGCAAGCTTACTGTGGGAGACGAGCGCAAACGTCTCAACGCACTGCTCACCGCCCTCGCCTATACGCAGCTTGAGATGTACCGCACCGGACTGCTCACAAAGGACGAGGAGACGATTGGCGAGATGCGCGAGATACTGAAGGGACATAGCGAACTGAAAGGCATGAACAACCGCGACGAGTCGGGACACTCTATAGACGATTATCTGAAGAAATGGGAATAAACATGAGACATATAAAAGCCACTCTGCGCACAGCCCTGCGCTCTGCGTTCGGCATACTGCTCCTTGTGGTTCTGGGATTAGTGGGCAGCAGTACGCTCACGTCGTGCCACAAGCGGCTCGCACTGACCATCGTAGAAGTGGAGGACTCCGTGCGCCACTACCCCTCTGTGGTGCTCGGCGACGAACTCACGATGGTGTACGTGCTGCGCAACACGGGCGACGAGATGCTGGTGATAACCGATATACAACCGGCTTGCCCCACAATCGAGTCGGCTGCGGAGAACGTGACGGCGATACCGCCAGGCGAGGAGGTGCCGATGAAGTTCGTCTACCACGCCGACAAGAACATCGGACTGGCACGCCACAGCATACGCCTCTACGGCAATATCGCACCGAAGGGTGTGGCTGAACTCGTGTTCGACACGCATGTAGTGCGCCCATCTATTGACCTGTCCGACCACGAGGAGTATCACCAGAAGGTGCTGCGCTCTGCAGGCGAACACCTCCTCGACGGACGCTATAGCGAGAAGGGATACTATACGGATGACCATCCGTCAAGGGAAGAAGAATAAAAATAAAAATAAAAGAACAAAACAACTATAACACGTAATAATTATGAAAGAAATAGCAGGCATTAACTCCAACTTGTTTAAGATACTTATTGTCGACGACATACCATTGAACTTGCTTTTGCTCGACAAGATGCTTAAGCCGTTCGAGTTCCAACTGGTGAAAGTTTCCAACGGACGCGAGGCACTGCACGCTATACAAGAGCGTTTGGGCACCCCAGAGGAAATAGACCTCGCCATTGTCGACCTTATGATGCCCGACATCGACGGCTACAAGGTGATAGAGGTGCTGCGCAACGGCGCTAACGACGGCGAGTTTAACATCCCGGCGCATAGCAAGGAGAAACTACCGATAGTGATCCTCTCGGGCATGAACTTCAGCGAGGACATAAAGCGTGGCTTGGAGCTTGGTGCCAACCAGTTCGTTACAAAGCCTGTTGTCATGGCGCAGCTCTATAGCACTATCACCGAAGAATTAACAAAGAAAATACAGGCAGGTAAATGTCAATGACAAATGATTTATATTGGGTGTCGGTGTTGGGCTACATAGTCATTACGCTGACTATCCTCATATGAGAACGCAAGTATATATACCACAACGAAAAGGTGGGACGTGCCTTCATGCCTCTTGTGTGCATCTCCTTGACGTTTTTTGTCGTCGACTTCTTCTGGGGGTTGTGCTTGGTGAAGGCTATACGCTCCGATGCCGTCTACTACGCTTCGTCGGCGTTGCTCCACGTCTTGGCTGTCGTCACCACCTTGTCGTGGCTTTGCTATGTGCTGCAATACATAAGGTGTCAGCGCAGGTATCGTTACGTCATTCAATTCGTATCGACTGTTCTACTGCTCTCCGAGGTGGTGTTGGTCATCGCCAACTTCTTCAGTCCGGTTTTGTTCCGCATCGTCGACGGCGAGTACGTGCGTTGCAAGTATGCCCTTGTCACAGCGTTCAACATCTACTCGGTGTTTGCGGTGGTGTTGTTAGGCACGCTCTTCACCATGATGCGCAGAGGCATAGGTGCTAATGGCTGCACAAGGTGCAAGGCAGTGTTGTTCTCTTCGCTTATACCGCTACTGCCGGGCATCATGCAGGTGAAGTATTTCGCATCGCCCTTCTTCAGTATGGGCTTCATGTTGTCGGTGCTGATACTGTATGTGTTTGTTGTTACAGCTACTCGCGAGAAGCTTTATCAAAGCAAGACGAAGTTTCTGCAGAATATGAGTCACGAGATACGTACATCGCTCAATATGGTGTACGGTTTCGCGCAGCTGCTTGGTATGCCCGAGGGGTCGTGGACTGATGAGGAACGCGAGAAGTACAATACCTACATCAACGACAATTATCGTATGCTCGACCTGCTGCTCAACGACCTCATCGAGTACACGCAGACCAACCAGAAGACGTTCGGTGTGAGCTGCGAGCCGGTTGATGTGGCAAAGATATGCGATAGCACGCTGCAGTCGCTCCAGTTCGCACAGTCGAAGTCGAAGCAAGTGCAACTGCAGAACGAGCTGCCCGACGGCTTCACCATAAACAGCGACGCACGACGCATACAGCAGATACTGACGCATCTGCTCTTCTACGGTGTGCAGTTCGCATCGAGCGACGAACTGCTGCTGAGTGCCAAGCTCAACGCCGGTGCACTCGAACTCGCAGTAGTAGACCCCAACAGCAGCATGTCGGGAATGAAAGAGCTGCCCGTGTACGTTAAGAATACGCTCTACGACCCGGATGTAGACGACCTCGGCGTGCGTATCGAGTTGTGTCATCGAATGGCATGCCTCTTAGGCGGATGTATATACATCGACACGAAGAGCAAGGACGGTGTGCGCATCGTCTTACAAATACAGAACATACTATAGTTTTTTATAACATTAATTCTTTAACAGTTTAATCAAGCAATTATGAAGAAAGTATTATTACTTATCATGTCTGTCATAATGCTGACAGCATGTTCGTCTGACGACGATGGTGCAGGCGTAAAGAACAATGCGCCCTCAACACAAGTGTTTGTGATGGGGCAGGAGGTTAAGTTTAATGCGGCAGCCCCCGTTTCCGTCTTGGCAACGTATGCTCCGGCTTATTATTTCGTTCGTGTGGACAACCGTATCCCGAACATGGGAGCGTGCAAGCCCAACTATTATTGGCCGCGCACTGTGCGTGGCGGTTCGGTCTTCGCTGAGGGCAACAAGGGTACAGTAAACACCGCTTATCCTTACTGGAAGTTCTTCGGTCAGGACGGCATCACCAAGTACGTGTACGACACTACGGGCAAGGCTGTGCAGGCTACACTCGGCGACGTGCCTTCTTACACGTCGCTGATGTCTGCCAACCAGGACTGGTCGCTGGATGTTGACGAGATTGACACCAAGGACTTGCACATCATCTGGTATGTGTCTAAGTTCGAGAGCGGTGTTTGGCATGTCGACGGCGTGCTCACATTCAAGAGTGTAGACAACATCACTGATGTGCCGGGCATCAACAAGGATAATAAGTTTGAGGACTCTGCCGAGACTCCTTCGCTGCCTAACGACGGCAAGGGCAACATCGAGGTAGACATACACCAGCAGGAACACAAGACATGGCAGGAGATTAAGACCACGGTTCATGTGCGCGACCTCGTTGACAACGTCGTAGTGGAGATTCCGCTCGAGTACGAGAACATCGCTGAGTCTGACGACTTCGCTATCCGCACTTACGACGTAGAGCTCGAATCGCGCATCTACATCAACGGCACCGATTATGCTCTCGACAGCACCAACCCCGTGAAGGTGACAATCGAGCACCGTGCCGACAAGGCTGTGTTCACAATCGTGTGCAAGGATGCTAAGTATCTGGCTGCGCTGCGCAAGGAGTTTGAGGATGGTGTAACGGTAGAAATCCACACCTATCCGAAGAACCTCACACCGGAGGTAGTATGGGGCAAGCTGAAGAACTCTACCGTGAAGGTATCGCCTGCCTCGTATGAACACCTTATCTTCAAGGGTGCGACGAGTGCGCTGTTCACCGAGTAGGTGAGTGCATAATAGTATAAAACGAAACGAGGTCAATGCGCGTGCATTGACCTCGTTTTGTTTATGCTTGTATATTGCTGTTTGCTTAGAATGTGATGTTTACACCGGCTGCAAACGCGTTGTTGTTACGTGTGTAATCAGAGTTGTATGTGTAAGATTTGCCCGGTGCGAGAGTCACGGTCTCCGAAGTCTTCACGTGGTTGTAGAACGTGTGGAAGTAAGCCACGCTGAAGTCGAGCTTCTTTGTGATGTGGTAAACGCCTCCCAAGCCTACTGAGTTGGATCCAACAACGAACGACTTATCGTCCATGTACTTGTCTGTCAAGCCATAGTTGGTGTTCTGCCAACCGGTGCTGACCGTAATCTTCTTTGTCACGTCGTACTCAACGCCGGCGTTGAACTCGAGTGTGCCGCGCTTCTTGAGCAGCTTGTTGCGGTTGTTGTAAGAAGTGGCGTTATAGTCGTCGAACCAGTGGAAGCCCACATTGATGCGCAGTTCGTCGATAGGGCTGTAGCCCACGCCCACGGTGAGCAGCGACGGGATGTCACCAGCAATCTTCTTGCCGTCGGCGTACTCGCCGAGAGCCTCGTTGATCTTCGAGTCGAACTGCTGCTTCAGACCAGCTGTTGTAGCTACGACGGTTGGGTTGTTGAGTACTGCTGTAGAAGTCTGCTCTGCCTTGATCATAGCCTGCTCCTGCGGCAGACCAGCCTGCATGAACTTGGCGGTGAGAACCTTGTTCATCTGGTTCTTCAGGTTGTCGTCGAGGTTACCGATAGACGGCAACTGGTTGACCGATTTGTTCTTCAGACGCATACGAGTCTTGAACTCGTACTTAGCCGAGAAGTTCCAGCGTCCGGTCTTGTAGTCGACAGCCAACATTGGTGTGAAGCCGATGCCGCTCTGGTCGCAGCTCAGCTCGATGTTAGCCGAGTTCTCCTTCGATGGGTCGAGCACCTGGTAGAGCGGCATATTGCCCACCTTGATGTCCTCAACGTATCCGTAGTAGTTGCAGGTAGCGTAGATGCCGCGCAAGCCGGCGTAAACGCTGAAGTTGTCTGAAACCTTGTATGCAGCACCAGCCGAGAGACCGAAGTAGTACTGACGACCATGCATGTAGCTGTTGAAGCTGTATGAACCCTTCTTGCCGAAAGCCTGGTCGGAGGTGAACATCTCTGCGCCGAGCGCGTTGTCAATAGCACCAGCCAAGCCGATAGCACCCATAGCTGTCTCGCCAACGATCTTCTCGAACGAGCCGAGTCCGTTGTCGAACGTACACTTACCGCCACCGCCAGTCAGAGCGAAGTTGCCCTGCAGCGACCATCTACCCTTGTTGTAGGCATATTGGAAAGACGGGATAACGGGAGCGAAAGCCTTACCCTTGAAATCGCGTGGAGTAGTGGGGTTGTTCACGTTGTTGGTGAACAACTTGTAGTCGTTCTTGATAGTACGTGTCTGGTATGCCAGCTGCCAGTTGATGGCGAGGTGGCTTCCTTCGCCCATAAACACAACACCGGCAGGGTTGTAATACACACCATCAATACCAATAGAAGCCTCGCGGCTCATCATACGATTAAAAGCGACGTGCTGGTTGGTGTTAGTGAGAAGACCACCGGCGAAAGTCGCACTGCTTGAGGCAATCGCTGCTGTCAAGCATACTGTTTTAAACTTGTTTACCATAATTACCTTAAATAATTGGTTGCAAAGTTAGCTGAATTGTTCTAAACTTCGGCTGTATCGTGGTCTATTTTAATAACTATTAACTCTTGGAGGTTCAACTTCGCGTGTGCGTATGTTATACTTTTGCCACCGCTCGCGTTCGCCGCCTGATCGGATTGCGTTCGCCGCCCAATCAGATTGCGTTCGCCGCCCAATCAGATTGCGTTCGCCGTCCGATCAGATTGCGTCCGCCGTCCGATGGCATTTGTAGGGCTAAGGCGGACGCATTCCGCTTGATTGTTGCAGGCTGCGTGGAGGATGCAAAACTCAATTAGTGCGGGCTGAAAGCCCAACAATCACATAGCCCAGGGCAACGCCCTGGGTATAATTGTGTATATAATGAACAATGCGCCCTGTAAGGGCAAAAGCCTAATTATTAGGGTGTTGCCCTTACAGGGCGCATGGTTCGTGTGTGTCTTTTAACCCAAGGCGCTGCCTTGGGCTATGTGGTGCTGCCCCTTCGGGGCGTACCACTTGCGAGTTTTTACATCCTCCTCCTATACCCTCCTATATATCCGCTCTGAAACAATAAAAAACGTTTAAATGCGTGCGGCTATAGCCTAAGTCTTGAAAAAAAAGAGTAACTTTGCAGCATAGTACTATTTTATACGTATATATTCATTAACAGCAAATTAAGATCAAGACCAATTCCTTGCGACGCGCTGATGCGCCGTTGGGAGTGTCACCCCTTTTGTTTAAACGTAAAAGAAATATGCACAAAGCAGGATTTGTAAACATAGTGGGCAATCCTAATGTGGGCAAGTCGACGCTGATGAACCAGCTCGTCGGCGAGCGCATCAGCATTGCCACGTTCAAGGCGCAGACCACGCGCCACCGCATCATGGGCATCGTCAACGAGGAGGACGCGCAGATAGTCTTCTCGGACACGCCCGGTGTACTTAAACCGAACTATAAGCTCCAGGAGTCGATGCTCGCATTCTCGGAGTCGGCGTTGCAGGATGCCGACGTGCTGCTCTACGTCACCGACGTAGTGGAGAACCCCGAGAAGAATCAGGACTTTCTCGACAAGGTGAAGCGCATGACCATACCCGTGCTGCTGCTCATCAACAAGATTGACCAAAGCGACCAGAAGACGCTCGGCGACACCGTGGAGCGCTGGCATCAGCTGCTGCCCAACGCCGAGATCCTCCCCATCTCGGCAAAGAACAAGTTCGGTGTCGATATGCTCATGCGCCGCATCAAGGAACTGCTGCCCGACTCGCCGCCGTTCTTCGACAAGGACCAGCTTACGGACAAGCCCGCACGCTTCTTCGTCTCGGAGATAATACGCGAGAAGATACTGCTCTACTACGACAAGGAGATACCGTACTCGGTGGAGGTGAAGGTGGAGTCGTTCAAGGAGACCGACAAGCACATCGACATACACGCCGTGATATACGTGGAGCGCGACTCGCAGAAGGGCATCATCATCGGACACCAAGGCGTGGCACTGAAGAAGATGTCGACCGAGGCACGCAAGTCGCTCGAGAAGTTCTTCGGCAAGAGCGTATATCTCCACACCTTCGTGAAGGTAGACAAGGACTGGCGCAGCTCGCAACGCGAACTCGACAACTTCGGATATAACCCGGAATAAACTCCCCTGAATAGCAAAGAGGGGACACTCTCGTCAGACTGGCGAGGGCCGGAGTCAGGTCAGCTTCGGAAAATCGTTAACAAGGATGCAGAGACCACATCCTACAAGCCTCCGTGAGATGCGGAGGAAAGAATGACTAAAAGAATATGGCAAATTTAGTGGCAATAGTGGGACGCCCGAACGTGGGCAAGTCTACACTGTTCAACCGCCTGACCAAGACACGTCAGGCAATCGTTAGCGACACCGCAGGCACAACACGCGACCGTCAGTACGGCAAGTGCGAGTGGAACGGACGCGAGTTTTCTGTAGTAGACACCGGCGGATGGGTCGTGAAGAGCGACGACATCTTCGAGGATGCCATCCGCAAGCAGGTGATAGTGGCAACCGAGGAGGCTGACGTGGTACTCTTCGTCGTTGACGTGCAGACCGGACTCACCGACTGGGATCAGGACGTGGCTACCATCCTCCGCCGCACAAAGCTCCCCGTGATACTCGTGGCTAACAAGACCGACAACAACGACCAGATATACGACGCTGCCGAGTTCTACGCACTCGGACTGGGCGAGCCGCAGTGCATCTCGTCGGCAACCGGCAGCGGCACGGGCGACCTGCTCGACCTCGTGCTCACAAAGCTCAAACCCGAAGTGAAGGAAGACGTAGAGGACGGCATACCACGCTTCGCCGTAGTAGGACGCCCGAACGCCGGCAAGAGCTCTATCATCAACGCCTTCATCGGCGAAGACCGCAACATCGTGACCGAGATAGCAGGCACCACACGCGACTCTATCTACACACGCTACGACAAGTTTGGCTTCGACTTCTACCTCGTAGACACAGCCGGCATCCGCCGCAAGAACAAGGTGTCGGAAGACTTGGAGTTCTACTCGGTGATGCGCTCCATCCGCGCTATCGAGAACTCCGACGTCTGCATCCTCATGCTCGACGCAACACGCGGCATCGAGGCGCAGGATATGAACATCTTCCAGCTCATACAGCGCAACAACAAGTCGCTCGTAGTGGTAGTGAACAAGTGGGACCTCGTGGAGAACAAGGATCAGGCAGTCATCAAGACCTTCGAAAACGCCATCCGTCAGCGCATGGCTCCGTTCGTCGACTTCCCGATCATCTTCGCTTCGGCACTCACCAAGCAGCGCATCTTCAAGGTGCTCGAAACAGCCAAGGAGGTGTACCTCAACCGCAAGGCGCACGTGGGCACCTCGAAGCTCAACGAGGTGATGCTGCCGCTCATCGAGGCATACCCGCCACCATCAACCAAGGGCAAGTACATCAAGATAAAGTACTGCACGCAGCTGCCTAACACGCAGATTCCGTCGTTCGTGTTCTACGCCAACCTGCCGCAGTACATCAAGGAGCCGTACCGCCGCTTCCTCGAGAACAAGATTCGCGACAACTGGTCAATGCACGGCTGCCCAATAAACATCTTTATCCGACAGAAGTAACTTAGGAGGGTATGGCATCCTTGCCATACCCACGCACCCTTCCATTGCATCTTTAGGAGGGTAAGGCATCCCTGCCATATCCACGCACCCTTCCATTGCATCTTTAGGAGGGTATGGCATCCCTGCCATATCCACGCACTTAACTCTAAGACGGTTTTGCTGCTTTTGTGGCTGCGTGGGTATGGCAGGGATGCCATACCCTCCTACAAAAATCACGTTTATGAGAAACATATTATACATAGCAATCGCCCTCTTCGCCCTCGTCTCTTGCAGCAAGTCGGCATCAGAGTTGAAGCCCGACGAGATGGCGTCGCGTGCGGCGAAGCTCTACTACGAAAATCTGCTGCACGGCAAGTGTGAGGCATACATCGACGGCTTCTACCGCCCCGACAGCATACCCGAGAGCTACCGCGAGCAACTCATCGTGAGCGCAAAGCAGTATGTAGGGCAGATGAAGACCGACCACCAAGGACTCGTGAGCGTTGAGGCTGTCGGCTCACGCACCGACACCGCGAAGCACGTGGGCGAGGCATACCTGCTGCTCGGCTTCGGCGACAAGACAAAAGAAGAAGTCGTTGTGCCACTCGTGCTGCACGACGGCTGTTGGATGCTACGCTGAGAAGATCACATAAACAAAAAAAGAGCCATGTTGCATCAACTGCGACATGGCTTTTCAATTAATAGTAAAGTGATGACTATCAGTTTTTCTTATTCTTTGAGAAGGTAATTATTAGGTGATTGTTTAAAAGGTACTTATCTGCTCGCTTCGTCCTGTAAAAAGACCGCTCGCAGACGATTTGTGTCTTATGGTCTTGGTAGGTTGTTATGTATTGATGATAATTTTCGTTTGCAAAGATAGTTTTATTTTCTAATATCCACAAATTATCCGCCACTTTATTTTTGAATTAGTTGTTTTTTGTTCTTTTTCGGGGTGCTTTTTGTCGTTTTTTCAGATTTTGTGCAAAATATTGAGTCATATCAATGCGTTAATAGAATAATAATCCGTAATTTTGTCTCACCCCAATATCACCATCTCACCCCCTCACCACAACAACATCATCATGGCCACCATATCTCCCTTTGCCCGTCCGCTATACGTTATGCTCAAACCTGTTGGCGCAGCCTGCAACCTGCGTTGCGAGTACTGCTACTATCTTGAAAAGTCGAACCTCTACAAGGACACGCAGAAGCGTGTGCTGACGGAGGAGATGCTCGAGCAGTTCACCCGAGAGTACATTGAGGCACAGACCTCGCCCGACATCCTATTCACATGGCACGGCGGCGAGCCGCTGCTGCGCCCACTGGCGTTCTACAGAAAAGCGGTGGAGCTGCAGCGCAAGTACGGCGCTGGCAGGCGCATCTCCAACTCGATACAGACCAACGGCACGCTGCTCAACGACGAGTGGTGTCGCTTCCTGCGCGAGAACAACTGGCTCGTGGGCATCTCCATCGACGGACCACAGGAATTTCACGACGAGTTCCGCCGCACCGCGTCGGGCGGACAGACATGGCAGAAAGTGATGCACGGCATACGCCTGCTGAAGAGGCACGGTGTGGAGTGGAACGCCATGGCGGTGGTGAACGATTTCAATGCCGACTATCCACTCGACTTCTACCACTTCTTCAAGGAGAACGGTTGTCAGTATCTGCAGTTCACGCCCATCGTGGAGCGCACGGTGAGCCACGCCGACGGCAGACATCTCGCCACGCTCACCGATGCTGCCGACGCACCGCTATCGGACATGAGCGTCACGCCCGAACAGTGGGGACGCTTTCTCTGCACCATCTTCGACGAGTGGGTGCGCCACGACGTGGGCAAGATATACGTGGAGCTGTTCGACTGTATGCTTGCCAACTGGGTCGGCGTGACACCAGGCATCTGTATGTACGCCAAAGAGTGCGGACACGCCGGCGTGATGGAGTTCAACGGCGATGTCTACTCTTGCGACCACTTCGTGTTCCCCGAATACCGACTGGGCAACATACGCGAGAAAACCATCACCGAGATGCTCTACGGCGAGCAACAGCAGCACTTCAGCGAGCTGAAACACAAGTCGCTGCCACAGGAGTGTAAGGAATGTCGTTGGGAGTTTGCCTGCCACGGTGAGTGTCCGAAAAACCGCTTCGTGAACGATTGCTACGGCAACCCCGGTAAGAACTATCTGTGCCGAGGCTACCAGCAGTTCTTTGAACACGTAGCACCATACATGGAGTTTATGAAGAATGAATACCTTAACCAGCGTCCGCCTGCGAACGTGATGGATAATGTGGAAGAGATAGAAAGACAAAGGGGTTAAGCCGACGGCTTAACCCCTTTGTCTATGTGTTTTATACAGTTTTTGTCTGTTTTATACAGCTTTTATCTGTTGGCTTGCGCTTGCCGGATCTTGTTCATCTCTACTTCCTTCACGCGCTTGAAGAGGTCGGAAGCGAAGACGAGGTCGTTGAGTTTCTCGTTCGTAGCACCCATCACGTCGTCCTTCGTACCCTGCCATTCGTTGTTGCCTTGGTAGATGAAGAGGATGTTCTCGCCGATGCCCATCACCGAGTTCATGTCGTGCGTGTTGATGATGGTCGTGATGTTGTACTCCTTCGTAATAGACGAGAGCAACTCATCGATGACGAGCGATGTGTGAGGGTCGAGACCCGAGTTCGGCTCGTCGCAGAACAGATACTTCGGGTTGAGCACAATGGCGCGCGCAATAGCCACACGCTTCTGCATACCGCCCGATATCTCGCCCGGATACTTCAGTTGGGCATCGCCGAGGTTCACGCGGTCGAGGCACTCCTGAGCACGGCGCACACGCTCGCGGTAGTTCATAGAGGAGAACATGTCGAGCGGGAACATCACGTTCTCAAGCACGTTGAGCGAGTCGAAGAGGGCTGCACTCTGGAATATCATGCCCATCTCGCGGCGCATCTGCACTTTCTCTTCCTTCGACATCGCCACGAAGTTGCGACCGTCGTAGAGCACATTGCCACTCGTAGGCGTGAGCAGACCCACGAGGTTTTTCATCAGCACGGTCTTTCCCGAACCGCTCTGTCCGATGATAAGGTTTGTCTTGCCGTCCTCGAAGACGGCGTTGATGTCTTTCAGCACTTCCTTGTCGCCGAATGACTTATATAAGTGTTTTACTTCTATCATAAGATGTTGAGATGTTGAGATGTTGAGGTGTTGATATTTGTTGTTGAGGTGTTGATATTTGTTGTTGAGGTGGTAATGTCACCATCTCACCATCTCACCACAACAACTTCATTTTGCTTAGCTGAGCAGCTGAGTGAGGAACACGTCTGAGAACAATATCAGTACACTTGAGCTGACCACGGCGTCCGTACTCGCCTTGCCAACCTCCACTGAGCCACCCTCGACGGTGTAGCCGAAGAAGCTCGACACGCTCGCGATGATAAACGCGAAGACAAGACTCTTGATGATACTCATCCACATGAACCACGCGTTGAACGAGTGCTGCAAGCCCAGTGTCAGGTCTTCGGGCGAGAGAATGTGTCCGATGTACGCCGTGCCGTAGGCTCCGAGAATACCCGTAGCCGATGAGAAGATGACGAGGAACGGCATCAGTGTGACGAGTCCTAATATCTTCGGCAGTATGAGATAGTTGGCGGAGTTAACACCCATTATCTCTAAGGCGTCAATCTGTTGCGTCACGCGCATTGTGCCTAACTCCGAGGCGATGTTCGAGCCAACCTTGCCGGCGAGGATAAGACACATGATACTTGAGGAGAACTCCAAAAGCAAAATCTCACGAGTGGTGTAACCCGACACCCAACGCGGCATCCACGGGCTCTGGATGTTCAGCTTCATCTGGATGCAGATAACGGCTCCGATGAAGAACGAGATAAGCAGCACGATGCCTATGGAGTTGACACCGAGCGCAGACATCTCTTTGATGTACTGCTTCAGGAACATGCGCATACGCTCAGGGCGCGCAAAGGAACGTCCCATCAGAAGGATGTAACGGCCTAATGTGTTTAAGTATTTTAATATCAACATAGTTGCTAACTCATTATTAATATGTATTAATGCTGCAAAAGTAGCAATAAAAACATAAAAACTCGGCATTACACCTAAGTTTTTATGTTTTATTTGTGGTATTTCTATCAATTTGCACTACCTTTGTAGAGCAAAAGAATAACAAGAACATGAGCGAAATCGACATAATAAATGGTCAGGCGGCTGGTGCTGCAGCAGAGGAGAAACCCCACTGCATGGTGCTCCGCACCGAAGGACTGGTGAAACGATACGGCAAGCGTACCGTTGTCAACGATGTGTCTATCAACGTGAAACAGGGCGAAATAGTCGGTCTGCTCGGACCGAACGGTGCCGGCAAGACAACGTCGTTCTACATGACTACCGGACTCATCGTGCCTAACGACGGCCATATCTATCTTGACGACAAGGATATAACCGACTATCCCGTCTATAAGCGTGCGCGTGCCGGTATCGGCTACCTGCCGCAGGAGGCGAGCGTGTTCCGCAAACTAAGCGTGGAGGACAATATCATGGCGGTGCTCGAGATGACAAAGCTAACACACCATGAGCAGTTGGAGAAACTCGAAGCACTCATTGCCGACTTCAACCTCGGCAAAGTGCGCAAGAACATGGGCGACCAACTCTCCGGTGGCGAGCGCCGACGCACAGAGATTGCACGCTGCCTCGCTATCGACCCGAAGTTCATCATGCTCGATGAACCATTCGCCGGCGTAGACCCTATCGCTGTGGAGGAGATACAGCACGTGGTGTGGCGACTGAAGTACCGCAATATAGGCATCCTCATCACCGACCATAACGTGCAGGAAACACTCACCATCACCGACCGCGCCTACTTGCTCTTCGAGGGACGCATCCTCTTCCAGGGCAAGCCGGAGGAACTGGCGCAGAACCGCATCGTGCGCGAGAAGTATCTCGGCTCGCAGTTCGAACTGAAGATGAAGGACTTCCAGCTCGTCGACGAGCAGAAACGCAAACGCGACCGCGAGCGCGAACTGCAAGAATAAGTAATAAGAACTTTAAGGCATAACCAACAACATGAAGATATTATTTGTTTCGGATATTCACGGCTGTCTGCCCACACTGCAGCAAGTGCTCGGCTTCTACGACCGCGAACACTATGACATGCTCTGCATCTTGGGCGACATACTCAACTACGGTCCGCGCAACAGCATACCCGAGGGCATCGACCCGAAGGGCATCGTGGCACTGCTCAACGAGCGCAAGGATAGCATCGTAGCCGTGCGTGGCAACTGCGATGCCGAGGTCGACCAGATGCTCCTGGAGTTCCCGATGATGGCAGACTACGCCCTCGTCGTAGACGGCACACAACGCTTCTTCCTCACACACGGACACGTCTACAATGAGCAGAACCGCCCTACGCTGAAGCACGACATATTCATCTACGGACATACCCACCTCTGGAAGCTCGAAGCGACAGAGCAGGGCGACGTGGTCTGCAACCTCGGCTCTATAACATTCCCAAAAGGCGGCAACGAACCCACTTTCGCAACCTACGATGACGGCGTGCTACGCGTGCGCAGAATGGACGGAACGGTGCTGCGAGAGCTTGTTAAAAAAACAAATTTTTGACCTATATATTCTCTATTTACATTATTAATGTGTAATTTTGCACTTCCGTGAAATATAATAAGTAAAAACAATAAATACAAACAACGAAGAAATGAACATTTCATTTGAAAATCCCGACAAAGTGAATGGTCTGTTGACTATCACAGTCGAAGAGTCAGATTTCCAGGACTCTGTCGAGAAGACACTTAAGGACTACCGTAAGAAGGCTAACATCCCTGGTTTCCGCCCGGGTCAGGCTCCTATGGGTCTCATCAAGCGCCAGTTCGGTGCATCTGTACGCTACGACGCTGTAAACAAGTTCGTAGGCGAGCAGCTCTACAAATACATCAAGGACAACAATATCCAGATGCTCGGCGAGCCTCTGCCTTCTGACAAGCAGGAGACTCCGGCTGACATCGAGAAGCCAGCTCCTTACACATTCGTATTCGACATTGCTGTTGCTCCGGAGTTCAACATCACTCTCGACGGCCGCAACAAAATCGACTACTACACAATCAAGGCTGACGAGAAGCTCATCAACGAGCAGGTGGATATGTACGCAGGTCGTGCAGGCAGCTACGAGAAGGTAGAGGAGTACGATGGCGAAAAGAACGATATGCTCAAGGGCGACTTGCGCGAGCTCGACGCTGAGGGCAACACAAAGGAAGGTGGCATCACCGTTGAGGCTGCTGTTCTTATGCCTTCATATATCAAGGTTGACGAGCAGAAGGACCTCTTCAAGGGTGCTAAGCTCGGCGACATCATCACATTCAACCCGCGCAAGGCTTATCCGGAAGGCGAAGCAGAGATCTCTGCTCTCCTCAAGATTGACCGCGAGGTAGCTAAGGAGCTCGAGTCTGACTTCAGCTATCAGATTACAGAGATCAGCCGCTACAAGAAGGCTGAGATCAATCAGGACCTCTTCGACCAGGTGTTCGGTAAGGACGAGGTTAAAAGCGAGGAAGAGTTCCGCAACAAGATTGCTGAGTCGCTCAAACCGCAGCTCGAGACCAACTCTAACTTCAAGTTCCTCCTCGACGTTCGCGAGTACTGCGAGAAGAAGGTAGGCGAGCTCACATGGCCGGACGCACTCCTCAAGCGCGTTATGCTCCTGAACAACCAGGACAAGGGCGAGGAGTTCGTAGAGAAGAACTACGCTGAGAGCATCAAGCAGCTCGAGTGGCACCTCATCAAGGAGCAGCTCGTTAAGGCAGCAGAGGTGAAGGTAGAGGATGCTGACATCCGTGAGGCAGCTAAGGAGATGGCTCGCATGCAGTTCGCTCAGTACGGCATGACAAGCATTCCTGAGGAGTACATCGACAACTACGCTAACGAGCTTCTCAAGAAGCGTGAGGCTGTTGACAACTTCGTAGAGCGCGCAATCGACGTGAAGCTCGCTGCTGCACTCAAGAACACTGTTACTCTCAACGAGAAGGAAATCACTCTCGACGAGTTCAACGAAATGATGAAGTAATAAGTCTATTCAATAATAGATATAAAAAATCCCTTGCAGACCGTAGTCTGCAAGGGATTTTTTAATTAGTAATTTTTAATTATTAATTAGTAATTGAACTTGCGAAAGTTCAATTACTAATATCAACTTTCAATCCGATTTACTCGTTCTCCGGAGCCTTGTCGATAAGGTCCATGAACTGGTCGAGCTTCGGAGTGATGATGATCTGTGTGCGGCGGTTGCGCTGCTTGCCCACCTCAGTAGAGTTAGCAGTCACGGGGTTGTACTCGCCACGTCCGCCAGCTGTGAGACGCTTCGGGTCTACACCATACTGGTTCTGCAGAGCCTGCACCACGCTCGAAGCACGCAAGCAAGAGAGATCCCAGTTGTTGCGGATGTTCTTCATCGACGCAGCCTTTGCGTTCACCGGTACGTTGTCGGTGTTACCCTCGATGAGTACCTCGTAGTCCTTATAGTCGGTGATGATCTTAGCAATCTTGCTCAGAGTCTCCGAAGCACGCTCGTTGATTTCGTACGAACCGCTCTTGTAGAGCATGTTGTCAGCAAGCGAGATGTAAACAACACCCTTGAGCACCTGTACGTCCACTTCCTTTGACTCCTCCTTAGAGAGCGAGCGTGTGAGGTTGTTGGTGAGCACCATGTTGAGCGAGTCAGACTTCGACTTCACCTCAACCAAGTGGCGGATGTACTGGTTCGACTCGTTGATCTGGTCTACGAGTTTAGAGATGTTGATGTTGTTGTCGCCGGCGTTTGTCAAGCTCTTGTCGAGCGAAGCCTGCAGCGCAGCGTAGTCAGCCTTCTGCTGCTTCAGCAGTTCCTTAGACGCATTGAGCTGCTCCTCAAGAGCTGCCACGCGAGCCTTTGATGCAGCGAGGTCCTCCTTTGCTGTCTGGTAGTTGCCGGTGAGCTCCTTGTTCTCATTCTGGCAGTTAACAAGATCCTTCTTCATTGCGCAGCTTGAGAATGTGAACAAGCCTGCGAACATCGCGATTGCGAATACGTTTCCTTTTTTCATATCTTTATTGTTTTTATCTGTTTGCAAAGTTGTATTTCAATGCAAAGTTAGCACTTAAACTTCAAAACTACTATATATAAGATGTTTATATAATTAAAATGTCAATTCGCTTTAATTTAATTTAACTGTAGATGAATGCGGCAGTAGTGTGTTTAGATATAATTTTTTGTTCTTTTTATAGGGATATTTCATTTAAAATGCTTTATTTTGCAAATAGTAATGCTATTGCATATAAGTGACTAATCAAAACTAAAAACAAAACATACATACGAATGAAGAACTTGAAGTACATGGCTGTGGCGGCATTGCTGGCGTGTGGAGCGCTCAATGCCTCGGCGAAAGACAACGTAGAGTACGTGGACCCGTTCATCGGAACAACTAACTTCAGCATCTGCAACCCGGGTGCGATACGTCCGCACGGACTGATGTCGGTGGTGCCGTTCAACGTGATGGGCTCCGACCTCAACGTGCAGGACAAGGACAAGCGCTGGTGGTCGGCGTGCTATGAGTATAACAACAAGTACTTCACCGGCTTTGCGCACGTTACGCTCAGCGGTGTGGGCTGCCCCGAGATGGGCACACTGCTCACCATGCCGACATCGGGCGAGCTCTGCGTCGACTATCGCAGCTATGGCTCCGAGTACAAGAACGAGACGGCGCGTCCGGGCTATTACAGCACCGAGCTTACAAAGTACGGCATCAAGTGCGAGGTGGCGTCTACGCTGCGCTCGTCTATTGAGCGTTATACCTTCCCGAAGGGCAAGGGCAACCTGCTCTTCAACCTCGGCAACGGACTCACTAACGAGGTGGGTGCTTCGCTGCGCCGCGTCAGCGACACCGAGTTCGAGGGCACACGCCTTTTAGGCACATTCTGCTACAATCCGCAGGCGGTGTTTCCGATGTACTTCGTCGTTCGTGTGAACAAGAAGCCCGCTGCTTACGGTATGTGGAAGAAACAGCCGGCTTTCGGCAACGCTCAGGCGCAGTGGGACTCTGACCAGGGCAAGTACAAGCTCTATCCGGGCTACGGACGCGACATGGCGGGCAACGATATAGGCTATTATATGTCGTACGATTGCGCCGAGGGCGAGCAGGTGGAAGTGCAGGTAGGCGTGTCGTTCGTGTCTATCGCCAACGCTCGCGAGAACCTCAACGCCGAGCAGAAGGGCTTCGAGTTTGAGAAGGTAGTGAAAGAGGGTCACGACGAATGGACACGCACGCTCGACCGCGTCACCGTAGAGGGTGGCACCGAGGACCAGCGCCGTGTGTTCTACACCGCTCTCTACCACACACAGATCCACCCGACCGTGCTGCAGGACGTGAACGGTGAGTATCCGAAGATGGAAAGCAACGAGAACGGCAAGACCGCCGGCAACCGCTACACCGTCTATTCGTTGTGGGATACCTACCGCAACCTCTCGCAGCTCGAGACACTGCTCTATCCCGACAAGCAGGTGGACATGATCAACTCGATGATTGACATGTACCGCGAGTGGGGATGGATGCCTAAATGGGAGCTGTTCTCACGCGAGACATGGACAATGGAGGGCGACCCTGCCATCCCTTACATCGCCGATGCTTATATGCGCGGTCTGCGCGGTTTCGACATCAACGAGGCTTACAAGGCGTTCCGCACATCGGCTACTACTGAGGGCAAGAACAACCGTATGCGCCCCGATATCGACCCGTACATCGAGCGTGGCTACGTGCCGATGGGCTACTATGCTGCCGATATGTCGGGCGACAACTCCGTGTCGCACGCTCTCGAGTACTACCTCGCCGACAACGCGCTCTCTATACTTGCTGGTGAACTCGGACACAAGGCTGATGCCAAGCTGTTCCGTCAGCGCGCTCTCGGCTACAAGCACTACTACTCGAAGGAGAGCGGCACGCTGCGTCCGATAACAATGGACGGCAAGTTCCTCTCGCCGTTCAACCCTGAGGACGGCTACGACTTCACCAATGCGCCGGGCTTCCACGAGGGTTCGGCTTGGAACTACACGTTCTACGCTCCGCACGATGTGCTGGGAATGGCTAAGCTCATGGGCGGACAGCGCAAGTTCTGCGACAAGCTGCAGATGGTGTTCGACAAGGGCCTCTACGACCCTGCCAACGAGCCTGACATCGCCTACCCGTACCTCTTCTCCTACTTCAAGGGCGACGAGTGGCGCACGCAGAAGACCGTGAACGACCTGCTCACCAAGTACTACACAGCGCGTCCGGACGGCATCCCCGGCAACGACGACACTGGCACCATGTCGGCTTGGGCTATCTTCTCGATGATGGGTCTGTATCCCGACAACCCGGGCGATCCTTCGTACACGCTCACCACACCGGTGTTCGATAAGGTGACGCTACACCTCGATCCGAAGTTCTATCCGCAGGGCGACATCACCATCGAGACCGACCGCACATCGCCGTCGCAACTCTACATCAAGAGTATGACGCTCGGCGGCAAGAAGCTCAACGGCTACCGCATCACTCACAAGCAGCTGATTGATGGCAAGACGCTGCGCATGAGCCTGAAGTAAATTATTAATTTTTAATTATTAATTATTAATTGAACTTGCGAAAATTCAGAAAATAACTTTTAAAACTCAAAAGAATTATGAAAATCAGACATCTTAAAGTCTCGGCTGTGCTTCTCGCAGCCACGTTGTTGACAAGCTCGTGTGTAGGTTCGTTCGCTCTGTTCAACAAGTTGGCAGGCTGGAACAAACAGGCAACAGACAATAAGTTCCTTAACGAACTTATCTTCATCCTCATCTCACCGGCATACGCGGTATGTACCGTTGCTGACGTGCTCGTCATCAACTCTATCGAGTTCTGGACAGGCAGTAACCCGATGGCGCAGCGCGTAGGCGAAACGCAGGAGATTACGGGCAAGGACGGCAAACTCTACGCTGTGACCACTCTGCGCAACGGCTACAAGGTGAAGTCGCCTGATGGTGAGGTTATCAAATTTAAGTACGACAAGAAGACCAACTCTTGGAGCAAGGAGGAGAAGGGTAAGATTGAAGAGCTCTTCCGCATCAACGATGACGGCACTATCCAGGCTCGTCTGCAGGACGGTCGTTCAATCACCGTCACCCCCGACGCAGCCGGTCTCTACGAGGCACGCATGGCTACAGCCGGTGCTTGCTTCTGGGCACAGCGATAGTCTTTTGGTTTTATTGTATTGCAATAATATAGACGTAAAAAAGAGGAGTCTCGGTTTGCCGAGGCTCCTCTTTTTGTTTGTTATGCTTGTACGCTTACATGCTTGTCTGCGTGTCAATACTTAGCGTACGATGTATTTCTTGTTTTTGCTAACGAGCACGCCGTGCTTAGTTGTAGCTTTGCGTTCGCTGAGGTCGTAAAATGTAGCATTAGCAAGTGTCTCCGTCTCGTTGTTTACAACGTTCTTGATGGCTGTAGCATCATTAGCCTCTACACCGCCGAACATGAACACGCTGTTAGCAGGCAGAGTGAGTGTGAGCTGCTGGTCGATGTCGATAGCCTCACCCTCGGTGAGACCCTCCAGGGCAGCCTGGTCGTCGAACGGCTTTGTGAGGACAATCTTGCCCGAGATGTTAGCTGGAATCTCCAGAGCCTCGCGCAGAGTGAGAGTGATTGACTTCGCTGCCACGTCGCCGTTGCGCAGGGTGAGTGTCGACTTCTTGCCGTTCCATGCAGCCCAGCCGTAGATCTCGTGTCTGTAGCCGTTCCACGGATTGCCACCTACCCAGTGAGCGTCCATCAGTACGTCAGCGTTGTCCTTCTGCCACTTGATGAGGTCAGCGAGGTCAGACCACAACTTGCCGTTGTTGATCTTGTCCATGAGCTTATAGTCGTTGTAGAGCTCTACCATGCCGCTACCGCAAGCAAATGCGCAGCGCAACTCGTTGAGAGCGTTCTCGTAGTTCATGTTCTTGCTCACGTCGCCGTGCTCGGTGAGGATGAAGCCGTGAGTCATCAGAGTGTTGATAGGACACAATGGAGAGTCGGTAACATAGATGTTGTACACCTGCATATCGCGGTATGTGATCCATGCCTCGCGGTCGTTCGGGTTGGTGCCAATCTTCTTCCAGTCGGCGTCCTGACGCCATGTAGCGTCGGTGATCTTGTACCAGAACGGTGATGCCCATGTGCCTACTGTAGTGTTGAAGAAAATGTCCTCCTTGAGGTTCTCGCGGATGTACTGCTCCATACGGATGATGCCCTCAGCGTTCTCGTTGCCGGTGTCGCCCGGTTTAGGGCCTAAGGCTGTACCTAAATCAGAGATGCCGTCGAACTTGAAGAAGCCGAACGAGCCCTTGCCGTTCTCGTCGTGCTGGTTCTTCACGAGGTTTGTAGCTGCTGCGAGGAATGTGTCGTAGTATTTCTGGTTAGAAAGCTGCATACCACCGTTGTTCTTCCAGTAGTCGCGACGGTAGTCGCCGCTCTTTCCGTAACCGCCTACCGGACCGAGCCAAGCACCTACGCTTGCGCCCATTTCGGCAGCCTGCGAAGCTATGTCGCGCATCTCTCTTGGGAAACCGCTATGGAATGTCCATGTGCCGTAGTTGTCCCATCCGTCGTCGATTACGAAGTTCTTCGGAGCCACGTTGTAGCGGTCCCAGAGGCTGCTCTTCCAGTGTGCCACTACGTCGAGCACGCCGTCGGCAGTCATGTTGGTGTACTCTTTGCCGGGAGCGGCGTTGTTGCGGTCGATGTTGAGCTCATACCAGCTGATGTAGCATGGGTTAGCACGCCAAGGCACTGCACGCTCGCGCTCAGAGTAAGCCAGGAACGAACGGCGCTTCTGTGTCTCGCGTATGTTCTTTGAGCTCTGCTTGCCGTCCTGCGCGATGAGACCTACGACGGCAGACACCTTCCATGTCTCGCCCTTCTTCAGTGTGGTGTGGCGGCTCCACATACCCTGAATTACAGAGTAGTCGGTGTTAGCCACGTCTTCTACGGTGTTGAATGCGGTAGGAGTCTCAAGACCTGCGAATATCTTGTCGTTCAGAACCACCTTGCCACGTGTGTTGCCGATGGTGCTCGGCTTGCTGCCCGCTGCCTTGGTGTCCACCTTGTACGACATCGGTATGATGCTGAACATGTCCACGTTGTCTACGCCGGTGAGTTCCATCTCGGTGCGCAGGTAGTGGCTGCCCGAGCGCAGCACGGCGCGCCATACGATGCTGATCTGCTGTCCGTTGTACGAGTATGTGTAGTTAGCCTGCAGAGCCTTGCCTGCATAGTGCTTCACGCCGCGGATGGCGTTCGGTTCGGCAGCGAGGTCTACCAGCTCCACTTTGCCGAGTGTCATCTGGCTTGCAGCCACGCTCACGCCCGAGCCGAAGCTCACGTAGAAAGGCTCTGTGCCAGCTACCAGGTTCATAGCCTTAGAGCCGAGGAAGTAGATAGCCTTCTCGGTGTTGAGGAAGCTTGCCTGAAGCACCTTGTTGCCCAATGTGTAAACGTTATTATCTTTCCATGCTGTTGCGTCGCCAACCTTCTCCTGCTGTATCGGGTAGAGCCATGCGTTGGTGTATGGCTCGCTGTCCTCGAGCTGTGGCAGGTCGTAGTAGGCTACGGTGATGGTCTTTGTCTCTGGGTCGATCTGTACGGTGGCGAACTTGCCGTCCTTCTCGGGCGCGGTCACGTCGCTTGGCAGCAACGATCCGCTCACAGTAATCTTATCGCCGTCGTTGTATGTCTTGCCGTTGATAGTGACGCTTGCACCGCTAACGGTGTACGTGTTCGACACCATCTCCTGCAGCACCCATGCGCTGCCGTTGTCCTGCTTGCCGTTGTCCTGCCACAGACCCACGGTGATGGTCTTGTTGTCTACGGGGTTGAAGTCGATGCCGCCGTGCCAGTTCATGTATTTGTCTGCCTTGCCGGTAGAGGTGATCGGCTGGAACTCGTAAGCTGCTGTGCCGTTCTGCGCTGTTGTCTTAGTAGCCTTCCACGGTTGTGCGCTCGTCTTGTCGCTGATGAGCTTTGCCTTGCCTGGTCCGTTGCTGTAGCTGTAGGCTTTGTCGTACGAAACCCACACCTTGCTGTCGACGTTGTAGATGAGATACTGACCTTCTGTGCTTGCAGCATAGAAAGCGAACTTGCCTGCATTCTCGTTTGTACGTGTAGGCGATGTGTACGGAGTCATCATCAGTCCGTTACAGTTGCTGATGGTGTACACTCTCTCGGGATTGTTTACATTCGCCGAGGTCTTGATGTCACTGGTCTGCGCCCAGGAAGAACTACCCCCCCCCAATAGCTAACAGAGCCAATGAAAGTAGATAACGAATACTCATTGTCTTTTGTTTTGCAACACTTGTAGTTAGTAATACTTTAAAAGTTCTGAGCAATCAAGATGTTTTGATTTGTTGAAGTAGGCAGTGCCGAGTTGCTCAAAAAATGTATATGTAGAGACAGCATACCCGGGTGTTGCAAATTCAAGCAGCAATCTCTACGATAGACGTTGCAAAGGTACAAATAAAAAACAATGTATCCTTGCTTTAAGCAGAATATTTTACAATCGATTATATTCATAAATGTATGATTTTGCAAGAATCGTAATAAAGCATAACAATGTGTGTTAGATACATTTAGATTGTTAAAAAATAAGAATAGCTATTGGCTGTTATAGTTTAAATATTTATATTTGCAACCGAGACTTTAATATTATTTACAAAAAACTACAAACATCATTTATGAAAAAAGTATCTTTTTTATTGTTAGCTGTTTTTGCAATGATTAATATTGCTTGTAATAAAACAGAAGTGTCTGAGTGTAAATCTTCTACAGATAGCTTTGAGGAAGATTTGAGTTCTTATATTAGTGAACAAAAGAGCATTATGCACGGAGTAAAAACTCGCTCGTCTTCAGCTGTATTGTCTCGTGCAGATATTGCTACAATTGCAGTAAAAATGGATTCTGTAACTATGAAGTTTTACAATAAGTATCCAAAGTTAATAAATGAGCTTCCTAAAGTTTCGGAGGAACAATTAGAAATATTAAAAGAAAATACGGATTCTCTTGCCTCGTTTGTACAAAAAAATTATTCTGCTGAAATAGTTAATCTTGTAAAAGAAGATTTGGGTAGTGATTGCTTTGCACGATTAAAACCAACTGCAGTACCAATGATTAGTGATGTGCGACATAATAGATTCGTTCAGGCTAATGTTGAAATAAACAGAGAGTTCAAAGTGCTTGTAACAGAAAATGCTGATTTGACTTATAAACCATTATTTCAAGAGTCGAATAAACGTACTGACTGCTATAACAGATATAAAAATAAGGTAGATAATTGTTATTCTACAATGGTGCGAAGTTTAATCTTAGCGTCATTAGGTTCTTCTTTTACCGGTCCTGTTGCTGGTGGAGTATTGTCACTAAGTATATTATATATAGTATCAGATTATAATCAATGTTTGTATAATGCAGCAGAATTTTACAATTTGTGCAATGGACAGAAATGAGATGTTTTATTTTGTAATTATCCCATTTGCTCTTTTACTCGCGCTATTGCTTTTTGTCGGCTTTAAGACGAAGCGTGCGTTAGCGAAAGGCAAGTCGGAGGAGAGTGAGGGCGAAAAGCCTTCGAGAGTTACAAAGTTCATGAACGGTGTCGACTTCTTTCTGGCATTGTCGTTCTTAACTATTGCCGTGAACCACTTCCACGTGTCTGTTTATACGCTGATAGCCATGGCTTTAGACTTCGTTTTAGGCGTATATACATTGTATCTGTGCCTTACGTTGCGCCAGAAGAAACTCACGCTCAGCGTTATCGTGAAGATGGCAATACTCGTGTTGTTTTACGTCTCGTATAAGTAGCCGCTGAACATATACAGAAAAACGACATATCTTAGGGCTTTTTCCCTGAGATATGTCGTTTTTTTTGTTTATTGCTGTAAGTTGTGCTTCTGCAACCACTTCTTTCTATTAATATTGCGTATACGAAAAAAAACCTCCATATCTTCCATTGTCTGACCTAACCCTCATGGTATGAGCAATATAAAGGATGGGAGATATTCTGAAAAACGCATTATCTACCATCCTATCTTCCAGCCTTTCCCGCTGATCTACCAGTCGCCTTATACCACGCTTCGTAGCGTTCCTGCATCGTGCGCACCGAGAAGCGGTCTTTGGCGAAGTCGTAGGCTCGCTGCGTGAGTGCGTCGTGGTCGGCGGTGGGCAGCAGGTCGAAGATGCGGCGGTAGTCATCGATGCTGTTGTTGTGCGCAAGCAGTGCCCAGTCGGCGGGCAGCGTGTCGGCAAGTCCGGGGCAGGCGTTGGCGATGACGGGCAGGCGGTTGAGGCTCGCTTCCATAGAGAGCATACTCAATCCTTCGAACTCCGACGGCATGAACAGATAGTCGAACGACTGCATGTAGCCGGCGAGTCCGAATATTGGGGGCACGAGCTGCGCGTTGAGGGGTTTTCCTGATGATGCTATGTCCGCGAGGGTCTGCTCTACGAGTGTGCGCTGCGAGCCGTCGCCAGCAATAGTAAAGAAGAAGCGCGCGTCGCCGGCAAGCATCTTCAGCACCTCGCAGAGCACAACCACGCCCTTCTGAGGTTCAAGGCGACCGGCGAAGAGGATGTTGAGGTGTTCTTGCTCTGGCAAGCGGCAAAAGCCGAGCGGAGGTGTTGAGGTGTTGAGATTGGTTGAGTGTTGAGTGTTGAATGTTGAGGTGTTGAGGTGTTGTTGGTGCACTTGAGACAAGTGCACCCCCTGAGGTGTTGAGGTGTTGAAATAATCCTTCTGCTCAACCTCCGCCACGCCATTGTTTATGATAGGTGGCACCTCGCCGAAGCGGTCGGCGTAGCTGTCGCGCACGGAGTCGGAGATGGCGATGTTGGCGTTGTTGCTCTTGAAGAACGCCTCCACCCACTGGGCGGTGCGTGGCAGACCCGTCCAGAGACGCGTGTTGTGTATGGTACGCACTATCTTCACGCGGCGCAGCATGAACGGGAACAGGCGGCTGAACACGTAGAGCGCAAGGTCGGGTGTCTCGGTGTGCGTGTGTATCACGTCGGGATGCCAGCGCAGCATGATGTAGAGCATACGCAGGGGGAAGAGCAGTGCGGCGATGCGCTCGAAGAGAAAGTGGAAGCTCACGTCGGGCATCCAGGAGCGGTGGCAGCGCACTCCGGCGTTTTCGAGTTCGGCGATGAACTTCGGCGTGTAGGCGGTGCGTCCACGCATTATCTCTACGACATGGTACTCCATGCCGGGAGTCTGCGACTCGGCGATGTTGGCGGCTACGCGTTCGGCACCGCCAAGCGAGAAGTGGGTTATGAGGTGGAATGTTCGCATGGGGATATGGTGTTGAGATGTTGTTGTGTTGAGATGGTGAGATATGATGTTGAGATGTTGTTGTGGTGAGATGTTGAGATATGATGTTGAGATGTTGTTGTGTTGAGGTGGTGAGATGGTGAGATATGTTGTAGTAATGTCACCATCTCAACACCTCACCACTTCAACATAAATAATCACCATCTCAACACCTCAACACTTCAACATAAATAATCACCATCTCAACACAACACCATCTCAACATAAATAATCAATAACAATTGCTGCATTGTACGCCCAGAGCCACACGGCGAGCGCCGCTACGAGCACTCTTGGAGCCATGCTGTTGCTGCGGCGCAGTATGTAGCCGGCGGCGATGGGGATGATGAACGCCCAGTGGGCTGTCATTATGTACACCTCGTTGAGTCCGAAGCCGAAGCCCATGTGCATGAGCATGTCGAAACCGAACCACGAGAGCACCATGAGGAAGAACTTTTCGCGGCGTGCCATCCATGCACCGACGGCGAGAAGCACGACGAGCAACGCCTCCACAACGTAGTTGAGCGCGGAGCGATACTGCACGAAGACGGGACGTGTCTGCTGCACGTCCTCAAACAGATAGTCGCGGTGGAGCTGCAGCGACTCGCCGAACAGATTGTCCACTGCCGACTGCCAGCGGTCGGTTGTTATGTCGCTCCACTCAAGCAGCGGCACGTTTTTGGTCAGAGCCTCGCCGTTCTGTTGCTTCACGAAGTCGTTGTGCTCCTTCAGATTCGCTATGCGTGCAGGGTCTTTCTTTGCCACAGCCGCCTCAATGCGCTTTATCTTACGCTCCTGCGGAGCCACGATGGCATCCTGCTGCCAGAGATAGATGGCACCGAGCAGCAGTGTCGGCACTACGAACGAGGCGATGCTGCGCCACGCGAACACCTTGCGTCCGCCTGCGAACCAAGCCGCAAGTGCCACCTTAACGCCGTTGGTGAGCGTTACGCCAGCCGTGAGGAAGAAGAGCAACGCGCTCTGCCATAGCTTCATCGGCTTGCCCTCCTTCAGCTTGCGCCCTGCTATGAGCAGCGTGAACAGCAGCAGGGGCAGCGAGAGAGCGAAGTGGTCGGGCACCATGGTGGCTATCATCACGTGTGCGAAGCCGTAGAACAACGCCGTGAGCAGGGCGGCATCCACGCGGCGCACCTCCACCACGTCGCGCAGCAGACGGTGCATCAGTACCGCTCCCCACACGTCGGCAGCCACAAGCAGCGCGCCCATGAGTAGCACCGCAGCGTTGAACTCCGTTGGCGGCATTATCAGGCGGTTCAGCCCAAACAGCGGAAGCAGCAGGACGACGAACAACGGATGGCGCAGCGTGTTCCAGTGGAGACGCATACACGAGATGAATATCAGCGAGAAGATGTCGTAGCCCGACATGTTCAGGTGGTTGTAGAACACCGACCAGAAACCCACGTGCGCACCACGTGTGAACGACTGCCAGTGGTTGGCGATGAGCAGGGCGTTGAGCGCAGCGAACACTACGAGTGCCACGCCGGCTATGGGGCGTTCTTCTTTGCGGAGTATTTGCATGTTATGTTTCTACGATATGTTGTTAGAAGAAGAGATACTGCACGATGAGCGCCACGTTCCATATCCACAGATATGCAGCCAGCACGGCTATCAGTGTCTTCAGCGCGAGATCCTTGCGACGTTTCTGCGTAGCCTTCAGCAGGAACGCCACGGCTATCGGTATGATGTATATCCAGTGGGCAGACATGATGTACACCTCGTTGATGCCGAAGCCCAGACCCACGTGCAGCACCATATCGAGGGCGAAGTAGGACATGGCGAGCCAGAAGAAGCGCGAGCGTCTGCCTGCCCAGATGCCGAGCACGAAGAGCAGAGCGATGATGCCCTCAATGATGTAGTTGAAAGCGTAGCGGTAGTGCACCATCATCGGGCGTGTGCGCAGCACGTCGCCCAGCAGATAGTCTTGATGTAGCTGTATCGACTCGCCGAAGAGGTTCTCTACTATCGACTCCGAACGCGAGGTTGTCACGTCGGTCCAGCTGATGAACTCGCCGTTGGCTATCGGCTTGCCGTTCTTGCGCACGCGCTTTTTCTTCTTCGCCTGCGCAGCCTTCGTCTTGTTTATGGAGTCGCGCTCAGCCTTGGCAGCTATGGCAGAGTCCTGCTGCGCCGTGGTGAACGCAGCGAAAGCGATGGAGTCGCGGCGTGCCTGCTCCGCCTGTTCCGCCTTCCGCTTAGCCTCCTTCTCCGCCTTCGCCTTCTCGCGGGCAGCCTTTGCCGCCACGTCGCGCGGCCATACGATGTGGTCGTAGCTCATGCGTGCCACGCCCCATGTGAGGGCAGCCGGCAGCAGTATGCAGCCGAAGAGGTACTTCGGACGCAGTATGCGCCAACCGTTGACGAAGAGTTCGGAGAGGTATATCTTCAGTCCGTTGTTCAGCGATGTGCCGGCGGTGATGAAGAAGTATGTCACCGCCTGCCATCCGCTCAGCTTCTTGCCCTTCAGTATCAGCTTACCCGACACGTAGAGAGCCAAGAGCAGTAGCATCATCGAGATGACGAAGTGGTCGGGCACCATCGTCGAGAGCATCACGAAAGCGAAGCCGAAGTAGAAGACGGTGAGCAGTGTGGAGTCGGTGCGGCTCACGCCCACCACCTCGCGGCAGATGCGGTAGAGGAAGAGCATCGAGTAGAACGCCGCGAACAGCTGTATCGCCGACACGATGAAGATGGCGCAGTTGATGCCCGTGAGCCACATCAGTCCCTGGTTGATGAGGTAGGGCACGTACATGAAGAACGCCAGCAGCGGATGGCGGTAGACATTATAGCCCGCCGTCCAGTTGCTCACCACGCTGTACGTGATGGGGTCGAAGCCCGAGATGTGGAACTTCGAGATGAACAGATGCCAGTAGTAGGTGGTCTGCGGTGTGAACACGTCGTAATACTTGCAGATGACGAGGGCGTCGAGCGCAAGGAACACCAGGAGCATCACCGTCGCCAACGGACGTTCTTCGCGCTTCACGCGGAAGAGGCGGAACGCACTGAGGAGAGAGTTGGTATTCATATTGTTTTGTTGTTTTCTTTCTTCTTTGTTTAAGCCGAACTAAGCCTCTTTAGGCCTTCCTAAGCCTGTCTAAGGTGGCGTTTAAGCCGAACTAAGCCTCTTTAGGCCTTTCTAAGCCTTTGCCTGAACTTTTGCTAATTAAGCCCTCCCCGACGGGGAGGGTTGGGAGGGGCTGTTTTAGCCTTTGTGGAGTTTTCTAAGCCCTCCCCGACGGGGAGGGTTGGGAGGGGCTCTTTAAAAAGAATCTCACGAGCACGAAGTTCACGGGCACGCAGATGGCGAACATCGGGATAGGTGCCCACTGCTTCGGCACGCCCAGCCATAGGAACAGATTGAGCGTGAGCATCTGCAGCACATAGTTGATAGCGTGCGAGAAGGCGAAGCCCGCACCACGCTTTGCCGACGCCTTCACGCGGAACGTGTAGCGTGTAGATGCCACGAAGTTGAACGCGAAGCTGATGAGGTAGCCGATGGTCATTGCCACGCTCGGGTTGAGCCAGCGTATGAGCAGCCAGTAGATGGCGTACTGCAGTATGGTTGCCAACACGCCGACGATGCCGAAGCGCATCACTTCGCCAAGTTTCTGTTTGTCTATCATGCTTATATGTCGTTGTTTATTTAAAGTAGTAGTGTTTTATTGTTCTACTTTGGTGTCGCGCATCGGTCGGCGCAGACATCCGCATCGGTCGACGCAGATGTCCGCATCGGTCGGCGCAGACATCCGCATCGGTCGGCGCAGATGTCCGCATCGGTCGACGCAGATGTCCGCATCGGTCGACGCAGATGCTCGTAATCAAAACTTTATTGACCTAATTGTCTATTTGAACGGCTTGAAGTGGGCTTTGTCGGCGAAGGTAAGCAGTTCACGGTCGCCCCTGCTGTCGCCGAACGCCTCTATGACGTAGTCGTTGCGGTGTACGATCAGGTCGGGATATTGCTTGCAGAGTCGCTCCACCTTCTCCGCTCCGTAGCAGTTGTTCGTGAGGAAGCGTCCGGTGAGCAGTCCGTTGTCGTCCGCTTCCACCTGCGTGCCGAGCACACAGAAGTTCGACCGGCTATTCGTTGCCATGTTCGTGAAGAACGGGCGCACCCAGTTGTCGATGCTCGCGCTCACCACGCACACGCTCTCGCCCTCGATGAAAAGGCGTTCGAGTAATGCCTTCGCCTTCGGTCTTATCAAGCAGGCGTTGCGCTCAGCGAACTGTCGGCACAGCGCGTCGAACGTTTTCAGCTCCATGCCGCGGAAGTACCACGCGAAGATGCGCTGCTTGGCGCGATAGTTGGGGTAGAGCTTCAGCTTCATCAGCACCAGCAGTGGACTATGCAGCAGGAACCCCACGATGAAGCGCCATGTGCCACAGGCGTAGCGTATGAACGCTAACAGTGTGTCCGCCGTCGTCAGCGTGCCGTCGAAGTCGAATGCGTAGAGTCGTTTCATATTATATAACGTATATCATGAGCAGGAACGTGAGCAGCCACGCCACCACGATAATCTGCGAGAAGTGGTCGCGCAGGATGATCTTTGTAGGGTCGCCACTCTTCTGGTCGACCACTGCTATCTGTATGTAGCGCAGCAGACCGATGAGCACGAAGACGAATGTGAGGTAGAGATAGGGTGTCTGGAAGCGTTCCACCACTTCCGGTGACACGCAGTACATGATGTAGCAGACGAGCGTGACGGAGGCGGTGATGGTGATGGCTTGGTTGATGAACGTGAGGTTGTAGCGCACGGTGTTCTTGCGCGGTGCCTCGCCCGTCTCGTTCATGCGCAGCACGTCGTCGCGGCGCTTGGCGAACGACATGAAGAGCGTGAGCAGGAAGGTCATAATGACAATCCAGTTGCTCAGCGGCAGCTCGCAGGCGAAGCCTCCGGCGAGGATGCGCAGCACGAAGCCGAACGCTACGATGCATACGTCGAGTATGGCATACTGCTTCAGCTTGGAGCAGTAGGCGAGGTTGAGCACGTAGTAGAACACGACAACTGCCATGACGTTGCTCATCACCTCGGGCGGCAAGAGCAATGCCACACCGATGCCGAGCACGAACATCGCTATCATCAGCGTGTAGCCCATGCGTATCGACAGAGTGCCAGACGCAATGGGGCGGTGGCACTTCACGGGGTGGTTGCGGTCGGCATCAACGTCTACGATGTCGTTGTAGCAGTATATCGACGAGGCTACGAAACTGTAGGCGAAGAAGGTGAGCGTCACGAGTTCTATCGAGTTGATATTGAAGAGTTCGCCACCGAAGAACATAGGGATGAAAACAAAGAAGTTCTTTATCCACTGCTTAGGGCGCGTAAGGCGCAAGATGTTTTTTATCATGTGGTGAGATGTTGATATGGTGAGATGTTGAGAAATGTTGTTGAGGGGTTGAGATGGTGAGATGTTGAGGTGTTGAGATGTTGATATTACTTTTGGGTGCAGAGCTTTAGGGCGAAACTCGTCACCTTCTGCAGCATCCATGCTGCAGGCAGCGTGATAGCCACGGTTGCGGCGAACGTTCCCCAATAGCCAAAGCCCATGGGTTGCACATATACCAGTACGAAATGGATGTGTATGAGGTAAGCCTCGAGGCTCAGCATACCTACCATGCGGAACGAGCGGTTCACCCACTCGGGCGTGCGGCGGAAGATGCGGTTCATCACGAGCACGCTGCACACCGTGAACGGTATGTACAGCATACGCTCCACGAAGAGCGGGAAGAGTCCGTGGCGCACCTGCTCGAGGTAGAGACACGTGCCGAACGTAATGAGGAACGTGATGAGCAGCAGCCACACCGCGTCGGGCGGCAGCTGCCTGCGCGAGCGTACCATCTCGCCCATGTTGATGCCGATGAAGAAGATGGGCACACGACTCCAGAATATCTCCAAGTGTCCCACGACGGCATGTATCGGCAGTACCCACTGCACCATTACGCACCACACCACCATAAGCAACGGCAGCCAGCGATAGGTGGGGTAGCGCACGATGAGGCGCATATACCATGGCGCGATGAGGTAGAGCAGCATGATGGCTGGCACGTACCAGAACGTCAGCTCGTCGTGCAGCCAGAAGTCCCAGTTGATGGTTATGTCGCCGAGCAAGTCGACCACGTTCTTCGAGAACCGCTGCGCTCCGAGGAAGTCGGGTAGGTAGAACGCCGTGGAGCAGATGAGCCATGTGGGCAGTATGCGGATGAGTCGGCGGCGGTAGAAGTAGCTCACCGACGGTGTCTTTGTCCACGCGAACCACAGTCCCACACCACTAAGGAAGAGGAAGATGTCAACCCCCACGTTGCCGCAGCGACGCAGCCCGTAGAACGGGTCGCCGCGGTCGAGTGCTACATGGAACAGAATGACGAAGAGCATTGCTGCTCCCATCTGTTCGGCGCGAAAGCGCGATATGTTTCCTAACTCAATGCTTGGTATCTTCATTGCGTAGCTTGAAATTATGGTAGAACCATGCCAATGCTATCGATGCCACGATGTACAGCAGCAGACCCGTGTACACGTCGCCGTGGCGCGAGATTGGTATGAATATCTTTCGTGTGAGCGGATGCAGCACGAAGAGAGCGGCAGAGATTGTGCCTACCCATGCTATCCATTCGTTTGCGGTCTTCGGCAGCAGCTTCACAATGCCTATCGTAGCGATGCACACGAAGAGCGGTGCCCACAGCCATGTGTGGAAGTTGAAGCTGAAGAAGAATACTGCCACAACCGACAGAACCATTACGGTCATCCGCACGCCGTGCGTCAACTCTCTGCCGTGGCGTGCGTAGAGCAGTCCGGCGCAGAACGGTAGCACACCGCCCATGAAGTTGTAGCGTATGCAGTTGAGCGTCTCGCCCTCGGGGGCACAGAATGCCTGCATCGCCCAGCATAGGGCAACAAGCAGCAGAGCGTAGATGTCGCCCTTGCGCCAGAGCAGCAGTCGATAGACGATGTAGAGCTGCATCATCAGTCCGAAGAACCAGTAGGGGCCGGGCCAGATGACATGGTCGGGGTCGGGCATCATGTTGTTGAACATGAAGAGCTGTCCGAGTATGTCCACGACGTGATACTTATGTGCTCCGGGCGTGATAGCATCGACCATGGTGAACGCCACGAAGCCCACAATCATCATCTTGAAGAGCTTCAGGTAGTGGTGTTTTAGGAACGGCAGCACGTCGGTCTGCTTCTTCGCGAGTCCGCCACGCTTCTCGTATTTCATCACGAGTCCGTAGGCGGAGAGGAAGAGGAACACCGGCACACCATAGTGGCCGAAGAACGATATGAGGTGGATGGGCAGGTTCCAGTCGGGGTTGCTGATAGCCTGCATCAGACTACTTGCCTTCGACATCGTGAACGTGTACTCGTTCTCCTTTACGGCGAAGCCGAGCCAGTGGCAGTAGTTGTGCAGGAAGATTCCTATTATTGCGAGTCCGCGCATGGCGGAACATTCTGTGCGGGTAAGCATTTTTTGAGTTTAAAGTTTGTCGTAATCCGTAGTGTTCTTTAATATTCTTGGGCGGCTCTCGTTGTATTCGGGCGACAGCAAGTTGTACTGCTCCTTGTAGTCGCGGGCGTGAATGCCGCCGAGGTAGAGCAGCATGTGTGCGAGCGCGTCGGTCATAAAGCGTCGGTTGCGAGCGTTCACTACCTGGCGGAACACCTCCGGACGCTTCTTGATATACTGACGCGAGCACCATATCCACATCGGTATGTCGAACTCGGCGTGAGCCAGACGGGCGTCTATCTTCGCCGAGTGCATACGGCAGAAGAAGTGCATGTCGCCCTCGTAGCACTCCTCGCCATGGTCGGGCACGTAAATCACGATGGCATCTTCGTTCTCAAACTTCTTCACTATCTCCGTCACAACCGAGTCGTTGTATAGAATGGCGTTGTCGTAATCGGCAAGCGTCTGACGCTCGCGTGCGTTCAGATGCGGTTTCATCTCCTTGTAGTCGTCGCCACGGAACTTTTTATGCTCCTTCGGCGAGCGTTGGCGGTACGCCACGTGTTGCCCTAACAGATGGAAGATGATGAGGTTGTTCTCTGTGTTCTGTCCCTTCAGCTCGTCGTAGTCCTTCAGCAAGTCCTCGTCGTAGCGGTGGAGCTGCGTGTTGCGCGTGTCGAACTGCGCCGCACTCAGCTTCGGGTTGTTCAGGAAAAAGCCGCCACTGAAGTCGTACACCGCCTCCTTAGCCTTCGGCAGGAACTGGTTGGTGAGGAACGTCACGTGGTAGCCAGCCTTGCGGAACAGTTCGGGGAAGAGCGGATAGTCGCACCACTCGCCCTTGTCGCCTACGCAGTAGAGCGAGAAGAGGTGCTTGAACACGAAGCTCGTGAGGTTCCACGGCGATACAACGTCGGTGTACTTCACCAGCCTGCCTTGCCGCTCCAACTTCTCTTGGCGTGGCGTGGTGGGCATGACGTAGCCGTACTGCGACGAGTGGTGGCGGTTGAAACTCTCGCCGATGATAAGCACGATGTTAGGCGAACGGAACGAACATGAGTCGACCGTCACTGTCTTTGCCGTACGCACCAGACGGTCGATCTGTTTCGCCGTGAGTGTATTGGCATAGATGCTGAACACGAGACGGTAGACAGGTTGGTAGAGTACGGCGTGATCTTTCTCTGTGAGCGTGTGTTCCACCTCACCAATGGTGGTGCCCGACATCAGCTTGTGCATAGCTGCCTTGTTATGTGCGCTTGAGCACACCGACCATACGAGCAGCGTAAGCACGGCTGTGCCTACAATGGGGCGTGCGCGGTGCAGTAGCTCGCAGGTGCGCAACCATATCGACTTGATAAGCTCGCGCCAACGGCGTGGGATGAAGTGAGGAAAGCGTAGACGCAGTGCCGTGAGCACGTGCACGAACAGCAATAGCAGCACCCAGCCCACATCGCTCATCAGCACATCGGGCGACACGCACGAACGCAGAAATTCGCCTGACTCGCGCGAGTCGGTCTCACCGACGAGTTGCAGCATCGTCGGGGTCAGTGTCGACTGAAACTTCACGAAGCAGTAGACATCCACCACTGCTGTGGCGTATAGCACAACGTAGAAGAAGCCACGCACCCATATCATTACCTTGCGCGGTAAGAGGGTGAGTATCAGCGTGAGCACATAGACATCGAGGAACAACTCGAGGTAGAGGTTGTCGTAGAGGTGTGCTCCGCGCACGTTGGGCAGCGTAGCCCATGCCGTTATGCAGCCGAGTAGGTACATGAACACTGCAAACGTGCAGTTGCGGCGTAAAGGTTCTGCCACAGCAGCGAGCACCTGTTTAATTGTTTTCAAATATCTCATCTATACCTATTGTTATATAGTGGTTTTATTGCCGTGTTCCCACGTTGTGGGAGCTGTTGTTCCGCAAATTTACACATCTTTTCTGACATATTAATTGATTGGTTGCAAAAATATTGCTCTTTGGTAGATGTTCTATTCTATTGTTGCGGATAAGGTATGAAAAAAGGGCACTCCTTAGCGGAATGCCCTGTATGTCGTAATTATACGATTGCGATGTTTATGCCCGATGATTAGTCGGCAATCTTAACAGTGGCGCGACGGTTGTAAGAAACTGGTGAGAGTTCCTTAACACCACCCATACCCTCTGTTGTAATCTGGTCGCGGCTAACGCCCATCTTAACGAGTTCGTTAGCAACTGTTTCAGCACGACGCTCAGAGAGTTTCTTGTTGTAAGCAGCAGAGCCGGTAGCGCTGTCTGCGTAGCCAGTTACTACGAGGTTTGCCTTGTTGTCCTTAGCGAATTCAGCCAACTTCTCAACGTTTACGAGGTCCTTGCGTGAAGCAATAGTAGCCTTGTTGATGTTGAAGAATACTGACAACGGAGTGTTGGTGTATGTCTTAACGTCATTCTTACCCACTGGCTCGTCCTTCTTTGCAGCGAGGAGGCTCTTCAGACGTGTGTTCTCTGCCTTAGCGTCGTTGAGCTCAGCGTTGAGAGCTTCAATCTGCGACTGTGAGAGTGCCTTGATAGCATCTACGTCCGGAGTCTTGCTCCATGTAGACTTGCCAAGGTTGAACTGCATACCAACCTCTGCATAGAATTTGTTGTCCTTGCCCTCCCAGAGTGACTTCTGAGATGCACCACCTGCTTCTACGCCGTCGAAGTCAGACTCTGCGTATGTCCAACCGAGCTCGAGGTAGAGACCGAAGTGCTTTGAGAGGCGGAATGTGTTGAGGAAACCTGCTGCGAGGTTCATGTTGTAGCGGTTGTATGAGCAGTTGCGGTTGATACCACCACCGAGGAACGGAATGGCGTTCCACACGCGTGTCTCGTTATAACCACAGAACATGTTGCTGAGGTTGAAGAGAATGTGCTCGTTGAGTGTCCAATAGTTGTTCTTGTGCTTGTGCTCGTCAACCACTGTACGACCCCATACGCCGCTGAACTTAGTGCGCAGACCGAGACCAGGTGTGAACCACTTGCCTACGCCTACAGAGAAGCCAGGAACAGCGCGGAATTTCTTGAACGGACTACGGCTCAGACCGCTGCCATGCTCCTCGTTAGAGTAGAATGCGTTCCAGTCAGCACCAGCCTGAAGAAACCAATTGCTCCAGAATGAATTTGTTGCAACGCTATGCTTGAGTGTTGGATCAGTTGTCTCCTGAGCCATGGCACTCATTGATAAGCCACACATTGCTAATGCAATTATTAACTTTTTCATAACTTTTATTGTTTAATAACCAATTAATTACGTTGTCATGGACATAACAAGTCCTTTTTATTTAATTGCAAAGTTAATAAAAAAAACAAAAGTAATCCTTTTTATGTTAGAAAAAAGCATATAATAGTTGTTTTTTTATTGTTTATGTAACTTTATGTGCCGAATAAATGCTCTAATTCGTTTTGATGGAGCATCGTTAAAATCTTTTTGCCATCTGGAGTGTAGCTGAAGTTGGAGCACGTGAAGAGGCTATTGACGATGTTTTCCATCTCGGCATTGGTAAGCACTTGTCCGTATGCGACGGCTGCGTTGCGTGCCAGTTCGAGAGCTATTGAGTGGTTGATGTCGTCGATAGCTGATGTTGTCTTCTCGCGTGCTGAGGCTACGAGGTCTTGCAGCAGGACGGTATAGTCGAGTCCATCGAGTCCGCTTGGCACTGCCGTGATGCTGTAGTCGCCCTCTGCTGTCGGAGTCAGTTCGAAACCGATGTTCTGTAGTTCGGGCATAATGGCTTCTGCCACCACCTTATCCGCTGGCGAGAAGTGTATCGTGTCGGGGAAGAGTGGCTTCTGTGAACTTGCTCGGTGCTTCTGCATCTGGTCGAGATATCCCTCGTAGAGTATGCGTGTGTGGGCACGATACTGGTCGATAATCATCAGTCCGGACTTAACGGCGGTCATAATGTATTGTCCTTTGTACTGATAGTGGGTGGGCGACTTCTCTTCAAGTAGCGATGTCTCTTGTTTGGGCGTTGTTGCTTCGGATGTCGACCCCTCTGGTGTAGTGATTCTCTCCTCTGTTTGTGCGAACTTCTGCGATAGAACGATGCCGTTGTCGGCGAACGATTTGCTTGCAGCGTTTGAACGCGACTGTATGACGCTTCCTGCGTCGGTGCCGAAGAGTGATGGTGTCTGTTGCTGGCGAGTGTGTGCAGAGCCGAGTCCTTCGTACAGCTGTTCCCAGTTGTCGGGGGCTGCGTTTGAGTGTGTTGTCGGTGTCTCGTTGAATGGGTTGTACGTAGGGTTGTATTGCACCTTGGGCGCGCTGACACCTGTCTGTGGCATTGTGCCCAGAGCAGGTATGTCGGGTTTTCCTTCGGTGTCGAACTCTATTGCCGTTACATCGCTGAACATGCCAACGGCATCGCGCACGGCAGCTGTGAGTATCTGCCACACTGTCTGTTCGTTTTCGAACTTTATCTCGGTCTTGGTGGGGTGGATGTTCACGTCGATGTCCGTGGGGTTGACGGTGAAGTATATGAAGTAGGGTATCTGTTCGCCTTCGGGCACGAGTCGCTCGTAGGCGGTCATAATGGCTTTGTGGAAGTAGGGGTGCTTCATGTAGCGACCGTTGACGAAGAAGAACTGTCGCACACCCTTCTTGCGTGCCGACTCGGGTTTGCCGACGAATCCGCTAATCTTGCACATTGTGGTGTCGATGTCTATCGGCAGCAGGTGTTGGTTGATCTTCTTGCCGATTACGTCGACGATGCGTTGGCGCAGTCCGCCTGCCTTTAGGTTGTACAGCTCGGTTTGGTTGTTGTAGAGCGTGAACGCCACGTCGGGGTAGACGAGGGCGATGCGCTCAAAGGCTGTGACGATATTGTTGAGTTCGGTGGTGTTCGACTTGAGGAACTTGCGGCGCACGGGCACGTTGTAGAAGAGGTTGCTGATGGTGAAGTTGCAACCTATGGGGCACTGTACGGGTTCCTGCGACACAAAGCGCGAGCCGGCGATGCTGAGTGCTGTGCCGAGATCGTCGTCGGGGCGACGGGTGCGTAGCTCCACCTGCGCCACGGCAGCGATAGAGGCGAGAGCTTCGCCGCGAAAACCCATCGTGTGGAGGTTGAAGAGGTCGTCGGCTTGGCGTATCTTGGATGTAGCGTGACGCTCAAACGATAGGCGTGCGTCGGTCTCTGACATGCCTTTGCCGTTGTCGGTCACTTGTATTGAGGTGCGTCCTGAATCGACACAAACCACGTTTATCAGCGTGGCACCAGCGTCGATGGAGTTCTCCACCAACTCTTTTATCACGCTTGCGGGGCGTTGTATCACCTCGCCGGCAGCTATCTGATTGGCTACCGAATCGGGTAGAAGTTGTATGATATCGTTCATGTCGTTAGTTGTTCTCTAAGGGTGTATCTTTAAAACTGCGGGTTCGTCTACAACGCCATTAGCAGTATGATGGCGAGTAGCATGAAACCGATCATCACAAGCAGTCCTAACAGACGTACTTGTCCGTTATGGCGGCGACGCGATGGTGGCTCGGCTTCTCTGATAGAACGTTCTGCGAGCTCTTCGGGCGGTACGCCGCGACGCAGATTGTTGAGAAGGTCGCGCTGCTCGCTTGAGAAGCGGAAGGTGTGGTGGAAGCCGCGAGGGCGGCGGTTGAGGAAGTACATGCTGTGATGGTGAGATGTTGAGGTGGTGTGATGTTGAAGTGTTGAGGTGGTGAGATGGTGAGATGGTGAGATGGTGAGATGGTGAGATATGTTGTGAGGTTGGTGGTTACGAACATTACAACATATCTCAACTTTCTTTTTGCTGTGCACTACTCAAGTCGCTGCAGCGGCGCTTCGCGACGCGGCTGCTCCTTCAGTTCGGTGCCTTCAGCCTTGCCTCGCCAGTTGAACACGTCGTCCTTATCTTTCGGGCGCACGTAGTCGAACCATGCGAACTCGGGCAGCTGGTATTTCTCGGGCGGAATCTGCGTGATAGGATACATCGTGCCAGTAGCCTTTGAAGCCCATATCTTCTCCAGCTCGCGTGTTGGCGACATGTACATACGCAGCGTGTCGGTCTCCATGTAGTTGAGCTCGGAGAGCGTGGAGTCCTTCGAATCGGCGTTGTAGTAGAGCGACTTCACCGTGCCGATAGCTTCGGCGCGTCGTAGCGCGCCGTCGGTGAAGAAGGCATCCATGCGCTTCGATGAGATCTGGTTGTAGTGGTTCTTCTCGTCACACTTCTCCACCGACAGTGCCTGACCTATCACTTCCGCCTTGCGCACCGTTGAGTCGTTCATGTAGACGTGTATAACCTCGCCTAATATCTGTCTGCCGAGGTTCCAAAGTATAGGGTCGCGATACATCGTCATACACGAGTCCTGCGAGTTGAATACGAGCGAATCGCACACCGCCTGCACGTCGTTGCGATAGGCACGCACGTGGTTGTAGGCGTGTACTTTGCGGTACACCGAGTCGGTCTCGATGTTGAACGTGTAGAGCTTCAACGAGTCGGCGTGCATGTACAGCGTGTCCTTCTGCGAGTAGTCGACCATCAGAGCACGCTTCGTTGCGAAGCCGTAGCCCGTTGTCTCGTTGTAGAAGAGGTGGTCACAGTGCAGCTCGTTCTTGTTCACCGAGTCGACGTATATCACGTTGCCGAATCCCTCGTTCTCCTTCGACTTGTCGTTGTGGAAGAGCGAGTCGCCGGTGATGGTTTTCTTACCGTCTATGATGGTAGAGCGACCATACAGTTGCGACATGTTTGTCTTGCTGTTGGTGTAGGCATCGGTGGTGTTGATGACGGTTCCCTTCGATGTGATGGTCGACGGACCCGTAACGTGTGCGATACGTGTGCGTGTGTCGTAGTGGAGCGAGTCGGTGTTGATGAAGTTTTCTCCGCTACGCATCTGCACGCCATAGAAGAATGAAGCCTTGCGTGTGGCGGTGTTGTATTCGCCCCAGTCGCTCACCAGCTCGTCCTTGCCGTCGACGAGTCTGCCTCCCTCGAAGAAGTAGGCGTTGTCGTAGAGGCGGTCGTAGTCGAGCGAGTCGGTGTAGAGTGTCTGCGTGCGGTGCTTGAGCACTACGTTGTGGCGTGCGTGCATCATCTGCTCCGCACCTATGTAGTCGGCGTATTTGCAGGTGAGCGAGAGGGTGTCGCCCTGCTTGAAGTGCACGTGTCCGAACGCTTCTACCGAGTTGGCTTCCTGAAAGAAGTAGGCACTGTCGCACCACAGCTCTGCGCCGGCGTGCGTGAAGTGTACCTTGCCGCGCAGTATCTGTGCATCGGGCACCGCTCCATACATGTCGTAGGTGAGCTCATCGGAGTGTACGAGGTACACGCGCTCGTCGGTTCTCTGTCGCTTCTTTTTGCCCTTTGGTGCCGCAGAAGCCCATATCAGGCAGAAGCCAAAAAGGCATAGAACTGCTGCGAGAGCGGTTCTATGCCAGTTGTGGGTTATTGGGGATTGTTCTTTTCTCATTATTTTCTAAGCCTTTCTAAGTCGAGGGTCTTAAGCCGAAGCCTCTTTAAGCCTTTTAAAGCCTTTCTAAGCCGAGGGCTTTTAAGCCGAACTAAGCCTCTTTAAGCCTTTCTAAGCCGAGGGCTTTAAGCCGAACTAAGCCTCTTTAAGCCTTTCTAAGCAGAGGGCTTTAAGCCAACTAAGCCTCTTTAAGCCTTTCTAAGCTTAATGTAATCTTGCTGCGAACCATCTGCGCCGGTCGTTGCGGATGTCTGTGTCGGTCGTTGCGTATGTCTACGTCGGTCGTCGCGCATCGGGAAATACGAGGCAAAACCTTATTTTACCCAGCCTTCGTACTCGTACTTGTAGTTCTTGTAGCGATCCTGCATACGCACGTAGGTGGTCTTTATCTTCTTTACCACCCAGTTGTGCAGGAATTCTGCACGCTGTTTCTGCAGCACTACGTTCTGCAACACTTGGAAGTCTTCGTTGATAGTGGCGCGGTGAGCAGCGATGCGGTTCTTCAGTTTCACGATAGCTACGACGTGCTTACCCTTCTCGTTCACCATGGGGAACGCGTCAGACACATCGCCTACCTCCATGCGCTCCACCTTGCGAGCCACCTCGGTGGGCAGGTCCTTCATCTGAAACTTCGACGTGCGACCCTCCTCGCTGTTGAACGACATGAGTCCGTGGTTGTTGCGTGTCTCCTTGTCGTCAGACATCACGGTCGCAGCTTCCTCGAACGAGAGTTTGTCGGCGCGTATGTCGGCAGCGAGCGAGTCGAGCTTCATGCGCATCGAGTCGGTAGCCTCTGCTGAGACACGCGGTATGCGCAGTATGTGGCGCACCTTGATTTTGTCGCCACGCTTGTCGATGAGCTGTATGATGTGGAAACCGTACTCCGACTCTACAATCTTCGACACGCGCTTCGGATCGGTGAGGTTGAACGCAACGGCAGCGAATGCAGGGTCGAGCATACCACGACCTACGTAGTCCATCTCGCCACCCTGACGTGCTGAGCCTGGGTCCTCCGAGTAGAGGCGTGCAAGTGTGGCGAATGATGTCTCGCCGTTGTTGACGCGGTCGGTGTATTCGCGCAGATCGTTCTTCACGTGGTTGATTTCGTCCTGTGATATCTTCGGCTGCTTGGTGATAATCTCTACTTCTACCTGTGTCGGCACGAGCGGTATGCTGTCCTCTGGCATGTTGTTGAAGTACTTGCGCACGTCGGCGGGAGTCACAGCTATGTCGCTCACGAGTTTCTCGCGCATCTGCTGTATGAGCTGATTGTTGCGGAAGTCGTCATGCAACTGCTGGCGCATCTGTGTGATTGACATCTTCTTGTATTCCTCGAGTTTCTCGCGCGAGCCTGCCTGCTGTATCCAGCGGTTGATTTGCATCTCGATGTTTTGTGCTATCTCTGCCTCGGTGACATTGATAGAGTCGATTTCTGCCTGATGTAGGAAGAGCTTCTGCACAGCTATCTGTTCGGGAATGATATAGTCGGGGTCGCCGTTCCAGGTCATTCCTTCCATCTCGCCCTGCAGCTTCATCATCTCCACGTCCGACTTGAGGATGGGCTGGTCGCCTACCACCCATATCACTTCGTCTACGATACTATGTTCTGGCGCGCGTTCCTCTGTGGTGAGCGTGTCCTGCGCGAGCTCGGGTGCCGAACCGGCGTGGCTGCCGGCGTTGGCTCCGATGCCTACGAGGAATGTCGCAGCAGCGAATGTCGCCAGTATTATGTTGCGTTGTTTTCTCATGTATGTATATATATTAATATGTATAGTGTCAGCCATGGTGCTTAGCACCACTACCTACATTTAGTGCTTGTTTACGGTGCTGAGCACTTCCTTGTTCAGCACTACAGTGTAGCGCTTGCGCAGTGCTTCAATCCATGCCTTTTCGAGCTGCTCCTGATAGTCAGTCACCACGAGTTCGCGTACGTCGTTGTATGTCTTCGGTGCCTTCAGCTTCTCGCCGTATGTAGCCGAGATGGGGAAGTCCTTCACGTCAGCCACAGTGGTATCCTTACCGAACACTACCTTGTCGATGAGCGCGTTGTCGCCCTCACGGAAGATGCCTTTCACCACCTTGATGCGTATTGTAGAGTCGTTGAACTCCTTGCGCAGGTGCTCCGGCCACTGCTCGAATGGTACTTTCTTCAGCGATGCCTTCACTGCCTCTACGTCGCCCTGCTCCTTCACCCAATAGGCGATGCCCTTGAAGCGCGGCTTCTCCCACTTGTAGCGTTTGCGGTTCTTCTTGAAGTAAGCAGCGAGACCAGCTTCGTCCTTTGCAGCCTTATCCCATACAGTGCGGTTGGATATTTCGTAGAGCAGCAGTCCGTCGTGATATTCGCGGATGAGGCTCTTCAGCGCCGGGTCGGCAGCCGCCATCTCGTCAGCACGGCGATTGAGTACGTCCTCCGGTGTGCACTGCGGTACGGAGTGCTTAGCTATTGAGTCGATGTTCTGCGAGATAATATGCTCACGCAGACCGCGACTCTCTATGAAGCGGTGTATGTCTGCGCGTACGGTGTCGTAAGGGAAGAAGTTCTGCTTGGCATCCACTCTCACAATGTGATAGCCATAGGGTGATAGGAACGGCTTGGAGATTTCGCCAACCTTCGCTGAGAAGATGACATCTTCAAACTCCTTCACCATGTATCCACGTTGTGCCCATGAGAGGTCGCCACCGCGGCGTGCCGAACCTTTATCGTCTGAGCAACGCTGTGCGAGAGTAGCGAAGTCGGCACCCTTGATGAGTGCGTTGTATATAGAGTCGGCGCGTACGAGGGCAGAGTCGCTCTGCGCCTTTGATGCGTTCTGCTTCAGTGCGACGAGGATATGGCGTGAGCGTACCATGCCACCGCTCTCGTCGATGCGTTTACGGGTGTCTTCGTAGATTTTGCGTGCTTCGCGTTCTACGTCGTTGTCGTTGATGAATGAAGGACGTATCTGTTGGTCGCGATACATGCGAAACTCGTCGCGGAAAGCCTTTGTTGTGTCGATGCCTGCCTCTTCGGCTGCCATCACCTTGAGCTTGTAGTTTACAAACAGGTCTACGTATTCCTCAACGCTCTTCTTGTCGACAACTGTCTCCGAGTTGTTCTTGTTGTACGAGTACTCGAATTCTGAGCGAGGCACAGCCTTTCCGTTTATAGTCATGATAGTTGGGTCGGCAGTCTGAGCCGACGCTGTGGTTGCAGCCACGAGCATTGCTACCAACAATGATTTTACCTTCATCTTTTCTTGTTGTTTGTTTATTGGGGCTTTCTCCCCACGGTTTTTATATATTTGAATTGGGCTGAAAACCCAATAACTACACAGCGCGGCATGTTTCGTTTCTTTTGTTTCGAATACGTTACACACCCGTGCCATGTGGTTGTTGGGCTTTCTTTCTGTGTTCAATTATTTATTACTGTGGGCGCGAGTAGTTCGGTGCCTCACTTGTAATTGTGATGTCGTGTGGGTGGCTCTCGAGCACGCCAGCGTTTGTGATGCGTGTGAACTTAGCGTTGTGCATATCCTCGATAGTGCCGGCTCCGCAGTAGCCCATGCCTGAGCGCAGACCGCCGATGAGCTGGTAAATCACCTCCTGCACTGTTCCCTTGTAAGGTACGCGTCCGGCGATGCCTTCCGGCACGAGCTTTTTCACGTCCTTTGTGCCTGCCTGGAAGTAGCGGTCTTTTGAGCCGTTCTCCATAGCCTCAAGTGAGCCCATGCCGCGGTAGCTCTTGAACTTACGTCCGTTGAAGATGATAGTGTCGCCGGGGCTCTCTTCTGTACCTGCGACGAGTGAGCCAATCATCACTGAGCTACCACCAGCTGCGATAGCCTTCACGATGTCGCCAGAGTAACGCAAGCCGCCGTCGGCGATCAATGGAACGCCAGTGCCCTGGAGTGCAGAGTAAACGTCGTAAACGGCAGAGAGCTGCGGAACACCAACACCTGCTACGACGCGGGTTGTGCAGATTGAACCCGGACCGATACCTACCTTAACGGCATCAGCACCGTTGTCAACGAGCATTCTTGCTGCCTCGCCAGTAGCCACGTTGCCCACAACGATGTCTACGTTCGGGAACGAAGCCTTAGCCTCGCGGAGCTTCTCGATAACGAACTTAGAGTGGCCGTGAGCAGTGTCGATAACGATAGCGTCGGCACCTGCCTCTACGAGTGCGCTCATGCGGTCGAGTGTGTCAACCGTTACGCCTACGCCTGCTGCTACGCGCAGACGACCCTTCTCGTCCTTGCAAGCCATTGGCTTATCCTTTGCTTTGGTGATATCCTTGTATGTGATAAGACCAACGAGGTGGTTCTCGTTGTCTACAACCGGCAGCTTCTCAATCTTGTTCGACTGCAGGATGTCTGCAGCTGCTGCGAGGTCGGTCTTGATGTGTGTGGTCACGAGGTTCTCGTGTGTCATCACGTCGTCGATGAGCTTATCGAGATGGCGCTCAAAACGAAGGTCGCGGTTGGTGACAATGCCCACGAGGTGGCACTCGTCGTCTACTACTGGTATACCGCCGATGTGATATTCCGCCATCATTTCGAGGGCATCCTTCACGGTTTTGCCACGACGGATTGTCACCGGATCGTAGATCATGCCGTTCTCAGCACGCTTTACGATGGCTACCTGACGCGCCTGGTCTTCGATAGACATGTTCTTGTGAATAACACCGATGCCGCCTTCGCGTGCGATGGCAATAGCCATAGCCGACTCCGTTACGGTGTCCATGGCTGCTGTGACAAAGGGCACATTCAAGCAGATGTTACGCGAGAACTTGGTTTTCAACTCTACCGTCTTGGGCAGTACCTCTGAATAAGCGGGGATAAGAAGGACGTCATCGTATGTGAGACCGTCCATTACAATTTTATCAGCAACAAATGATGACATATAACTTAAAAATTTATTGCGTGCAAATTTAGCAATAAAAATCCATACGCGAAAAATAAAAGTCGATTTATTTGTGGCGTTAATGCTAATTAACGGATTTTGAAGATGGTTGGGTCAGCCAGGGGGTGCAGTTGTCGCTCAAGGGGGTGCAGTTGTCTCAACTGCACCAACACAATAGGTGCACTGTTAAATATATTTGGTGCACTTGAGACAAGTGCACCCCCTGACTGCACCCCCTGGCTGTGTTAGTTGGCTTGTTCGGAGAGGAACTTTATGCGCACGAGGCGTATTTCGTTCTCTTCGTAGTCGCCGAGTTCGTCGAGTGCGGTGTCGATGTCGTCGGTGTCCGACTCGCGGAAGTACTCGTAGATATCGTCTATTTGGTCTTCGTCCATCACGTCCTCAAGGAAGTAGTCTATGTTCAGCTTCGTTCCGCTGTAGACGATGGCATCGAGGTCGTTGAGCAAGTCCTCGAAGTCGAGTCCAAGTGCTGAGGCAATATCGTCGAGTGGCATACGTCGATCGAGATACTGTATTATCTTCACCTTCTTCATTGAGTCCTTCGCTACGGTGCGCACGAAGAGCTCTTCGGGGCGTTCTATCTCGTTGTCTTTGCAGTACTGGCTAATCAGTTCGCAGAACGGCTTGCCATAGCGGTTTGCCTTGCCCACGCCGATGCCCTGAATGTTGCGCAGCTCTTCGAGCGTTACGGGGTACATCGTTGCCATCTGTTCGAGCGATACGTCTTGAAAGATGACGTATGCCGGCAGGTTCTGTTTGCGTGCGGTCTTCTTTCTGAGGTCGAGGAGCATGTTGTAGAGTGTTGGGTCGAGCGCAGAAGCTGTTGCTTCGCTTGCTTCTTCCTCGGTTTCCGAGAAGTCGGTGTCCTCTACGTATGTGAATGGTGTAGGGTTCTTCACGTAGCGCTTGCCTGCGGCTGTCATCTTCAGAAGTCCGTAGCTTTCGATGTCCTTGTGTATGTAGCCTGCTATCATGCCTTGGCGTATCACAGGGTTCCATATCTTCACGGGCATATCCTCGCCAGCACCGAACTCTTCGAGTTGTTCGTGGTGGTGACTCACGATGTCGTCCGTGGCGCGTCCTTTCACGAAGTCGACGATATAGTCTTGGCGGAAAGCCTCCTTCACGGCGATGATAGCTTTCAGAACGATGAGCAGAGCCTCCTGACCGTCGCGCTGCACCTTCGGGTGTAGACAGTTGTCGCAGTTGCCACAGTTTTCTTTTGGGTATTCCTCGCCGAAGTAGTGGAGCAACACCTTGCGTCGGCATACCGATGTCTCGGCGTATGCGGCAGTCTCCTGCAGCAGTTGCCTGCCGATGTCCTGTTCTGCTACGGGCTTGCCCTCCATGAATTTCTCCAGCTTCTGCAGGTCTTTGTAGGCGTAGAAAGCGATGCATATACCTTCGCCTCCGTCGCGTCCTGCGCGTCCCGTCTCTTGGTAGTAGCCCTCAAGACTCTTCGGTATGTCGTAGTGTATCACGAAGCGCACATCGGGTTTGTCGATGCCCATGCCGAAGGCTATGGTAGCCACGATTACGTCGATGCGCTCCATGAGGAAGTCGTCTTGCGTCTGCGAGCGTGTTGCCGAGTCGAGTCCGGCGTGGTAGGCAGCGGCTTTTATGTCGTTGGCTTTCAGCACGGCAGCCAATTCTTCCACCTTCTTGCGCGAGATGCAGTAGATGATACCGCTCTTGCCAGGGTGTTGTTTTATGAATTTTATTATCTGTTTGTCGATGTCGTTCGTCTTCTGGCGCACCTCGTAGTAGAGGTTGGCACGGTTGAACGAACTCTTGAACTCCTTAGCGTTGGTGATGCCGAGACTTTTCTTTATGTCCATGCGCACCTTGTCGGTGGCAGTGGCTGTGAGTGCTATGACTGGTGCTGCGCCAATCTTGTTGATTGTGGGGCGTATGTTGCGATACTCGGGGCGGAAGTCGTGTCCCCACTCCGATATACAATGCGCCTCGTCGATGGCGTAGAACGAAATCTTAAACGAACGGAAGAACTCTAAGTTGTCCTCTTTGTTGAGCGACTCCGGTGCCACATAGAGCAGTTTAGTGCGTCCTTCGTGTACGTCTTTGTACACTTGATTGATGGCAGCGCGGTTGAGTGACGAGTTCAGATAGTGAGCCACGCCACTTTCCTCGCTGAGTCCGTTCACTACATCCACTTGATTTTTCATCAGCGCGATGAGTGGCGACACCACGATTGCGGTGCCTTCCATTATTAGTGACGGCAGCTGATAGCACAAACTCTTGCCTCCGCCTGTAGGCATGAGCACGAATGTGTCATTGCCTTCAAGTAGATTGCGTATAATAGCTTCTTGATCGCCCTTGAACGAGTCGAACCCGAAGTGGTGTTTTAGCTGTTCGTTGAGGTTAATTGTAGCAGTCATAGTAATATAAAGTTCTTAATATCCTTTCGGATACTATTGTAGATTTGACTTCTCCAGTTGCGCCTTTGCGTACTCCAGCGTTACGGTGAAGCTGTCGATGTTCTTTGTTGGGGCCTCGAACATGGCATCCATCACGATTGACTCCACGATAGAGCGCAGTCCGCGTGCACCGAGTTTGTACTCAACGGCTTTGTCCACGATGAAGTCGAATGTGTCTGGTGCAAACTCCAGTTTGATGCCGTCCATCTCGAAGAGCTTTGTGTACTGCTTTATGATGGAGTTCTTCGGCTCTACGAGAATGCGTCGCAGTGCTTCGCGGTCGAGCGGATTGAGGTAGGTGAGCACCGGCAGGCGTCCGATAATCTCGGGTATCAAGCCGAACGACTTCAAGTCTTGTGGCAGGATATACTTCATGAGGTTGCCCTTGTCGATGCTGCGCACGTTCTGCACCGAGTTGAAACCCACCACGTGTGTGTTCAGACGCTGTGCTATCTTGCGCTCGATGCCGTCGAATGCACCACCGCAGATGAACAGAATGTTGCGTGTGTCGACGTGTATATAGTCCTGGTCGGGGTGCTTGCGTCCACCCTTTGGCGGCACGTTCACCATTGTTCCCTCGAGCAGTTTGAGCAGTCCTTGCTGCACACCCTCACCGCTCACGTCGCGTGTGATGCTCGGGTTGTCTGCTTTGCGCGCTATCTTGTCTATCTCGTCGATGAAAACGATGCCTCGCTGCGCTGCCTCCACGTTGTAGTCAGCCACCTGCAGCAGGCGCGAGAGTATGCTCTCCACGTCCTCGCCCACGTATCCCGCCTCGGTGAACACCGTAGCGTCGACGATGGTGAACGGCACCTTCAGCAGCTTTGCTATGGTGCGTGCAAGGAGAGTCTTGCCCGTGCCGGTCGAGCCGACCATGATGATGTTGCTCTTCTCTATCTCCACGCCGTCGTCCTCAGCGTCATTGGTGTGCTGCTGCAGACGTTTGTAGTGGTTGTAGACGGCTACGGACAGATACTTCTTTGCATCGTCCTGACCGATGATGTATTCGTCGAGATATTCTTTTATCTCTGTTGGCTTCGGCACGTCGTTGAGCGACACGTCGAACGCGCCCGAGTTCTTACGTGTTCCCTCCGGTCCGAAGCCGGCTTCGAGCACTATCTGGTAGGCCTGCTGCGCACACGAGTCGCAGATGAAGCCGTTCATTCCGGTTATGAGGAAGTTTACGTCCTTCTCGCTTCTTCCGCAGAAGCTACATACTTTCTTTGGCATTTTCGTTTTTCTCTTCTCTTTTACTTCTTGCGTATCATTACCTGGTCAATCATTCCGTACTCCTTCGCCTCCTCGGCTGTCATCCAGTAGTTGCGGTCGGAGTCAGCCCACACCTTGTCGAACGGTGTATGCGAGTGTTCGGAGATGATGGTGTAGAGTTCTTTCTTGAACTTCTGTATCTCGCGTGCTTCGATCTCGATGTCCGAAGCCTGACCCTGCACGCCGCCGAGCGGCTGGTGAATCATCACGCGGCTGTGCTTCAGTGCCGAGCGCTTGCCTTCCTGTCCTGCCACGAGCAGCACTGCTGCCATCGAAGCCGCCATGCCTGTACACATCGTAGCCACGTCGGAGGTGATGAACTGCATGGTGTCGTAGATGCCGAGGCCTGCTGTCACGCTACCGCCAGGCGAGTTGATGTATATAGAGATGTCCTTGCCTGGGTCTACTGAGTCGAGGTAGAGCAGCTGAGCCGAGAGGGTGTTAGCTGTATAGTCGTTGATTTCGGTGCCGAGGAAGATGATGCGGTCCATCATCAAGCGCGAGAACACGTCCATCTGTGTCACGTTCAGCTGGCGCTCCTCAAGGATGTACGGGTTGAGGTACTGCGCCTGAGCCTTCATCACGTCGTCGAGCATCATGCCGTTAATGCCGAGTCTACTTGTTGCGAATTTTCTAAAGTCGTTCATATCTGTAAGTTTCGTTTTTTCTAAAGTTCTGTTCTGCTTCGTGGGTTCTAATCCTGTTTTACCCGTGATATTATACTATATAATAATGTGTAGTTTATAATGTATGACATAGAAGCAGATACAAAGATACAAAAAATGTAGCTAACGCGCTCCATATTCCGAAGAATTTTTTTGTAGCTTTGCAACTTATCGCTTTCATTATCAGTCAAACATATAGAAACAACTAAAAAATACGAATAGATATGAAAAAGACAATCTTTTTAATGGCAATGCTGCTCACGCTCAGTGCAGCGGCTCCTCAGGCTTCCGTCGCACAGCAGTCTCACCGCAACCGTCCGCACACGCAGATGGTGGACAAGAAGGACAAGGACGCTACCGACGAGGAGGGCGTAGTGGCTTACTCGGATACAGTAACTGCCGACACGGCGTCTGCCGCTAACGGCGGAGCCACGTTCGACAACGATGCCCCTGTCAGTCGCGACGAACTGCTCTCGTTCTACAACAGTTTGCCCGGATGGATCGTAAAGTTCTTCCTTATAGTGTGCGTTTTCGTGCCGATGCTGCTGTGCTTCCTTGCGCCTATCATTGTCGTTCTGCTCGTCATACGCTACTTCATGCGCCGCCACAAAGACCGCGTGCGACTGGCTGAGATGGCTATGGAGAAGGGCGAACCATTCACCGACGAACTGAAACCGCTCAGCAAGAAGTCGCCCGAGTATATGTGGCGCCGCGGAGTGCGCAACACGTCGATTGGTGCCGGACTCATGATTTTCTTTTGGTTCTTCGGTATGCAGTCGCTCATGGGCATAGGCGCTCTTGTGGCGTGCATCGGACTCGGACAGATGTTCATGGTGAAGTACAACTACGACAGTAAGATGCCGTGGCAGAAGCGCGACGACGAGGACGAAACCGACCATTGACCCCATTTTTTTAAAGACAGAACGATATGAAGGATACTAACGACGATCTCTCTCTTATACAGCAGGTGGCTGAGCTTCACGACAAGACGGCTTTCGACCATCTTGTCAGGAAGTATCAGTCGCCTATAAGGCGCTTCTTCCTCCACCAGACGCTGGGAGACGCGCAGCTGAGCGACGACCTCGCGCAGGACACCTTCATAAGGGCTTATACCAGCATCGGGACGTTTCGCGGCTCGGCGGCGTTCTCCACATGGCTCTTCCGCATAGCCTACAACGTGTTCTACGACTATCGGCACCGGCTGCGCCCGTCTGCCGATGACCTCGACGCAGTGTGCCCCGCTGCAGCCGGTGCCGACCGGTCGCTCGGGATGGATGTCTACGGTGCTCTCGCCCGTCTGCCCGACGCTGAGCGCACATGCGTCACGCTACAGCTCGTCGACGGCTATCCCATCGAACGCATCGCCGCAATAACGGGCATGGCGGAGGGCACGGTGAAGTCGCATCTCTTCCGCGGAAAGCAGAAACTTACCGCATTCCTGCGGCAGAACGGATATTCTTAGGCCTTAAATGTAGGTGGAAAATAAAAGACATCGTAAAAATTCAATCATGCTATGACTGATGTAAAGAATAAAATAAGTTATGACGAGACTGTCGACGAGGCGCTTCTTCAGCGGTTCTTCGCCGACAGCACTCGTATGGATATCGCTGACGAAGGATTCACCGATCGCCTCATGCGCCGTCTGCCCGAGGAGGTGGATACCCGCTGCTACCGTCTCTACCGCTTGTGGACGGCAGCGATGGCAGCGGTCTGCGTTGCCGTCTTCTTCTTCGTCAACGGCTTTCAGCTGCTCAAGCTGCGCGTGTGTGGCGCGGTTGGCGGTTTCCTCGGCGATGTGGCTCACGCCATACAGGATAGGGTGGGCTCGTTCTCGCTCTCGCTTCCCGCTTCCGTCTCCTTCCCCCCGTCAGCCGAGTGGACAACGCTGTTCCATACTTCGCTCATGATAGCGATAGCACTGGTTGTGCTCGGCTCGCTCGTGCTATACGACCTCGATGAGTCGGTCTGATTCACAAACCGTTTCGTCTTTCTGTTCACGAAATGTCATCCTTCTGTTCGCGAAATGTCATCCTTCTGTTCGCGAAATGTCATCCTTCTGTTCATGAAATGTCATCGTGTAGCGAACGGAATCTGATCGGGCGGCGAACGGAATCTGATCGGGCGGCGTACGGAAACCGATTGGGTGGCGTACGGAGTCCGATTGTTGAAGTGCAGAATTCAGTGGCGTCCTCTGCCACTATCGTGCTGCGTACCGCGTAATTGCTTTAGAATAGGAATGTGCTGAATCGCTTGGTATTCGCTTCCTTCTGCTTCATCTCCTCCTGCATCCGCTTCACCGCCATCTTGAAGAAAAAGCGTACGAGATGCTCGTCGGTGGCTTCGGTGCGAATCATGCGTAGGGCGGCGATGTACTCCTGTCGGGCTTCCGACGGGATGATGAGCAGCGGATGGCCCATGCGCAGCAGGATATAGTTGCTCACAAGACGACCTGTTCTGCCGTTTCCGTCGCGGAACGGGTGCAGATACTCGTAGAAGCCGTGGAAGCGGGCGGCAACCACCATCGGGTGTGTGGCTGCAGAAACAATGGTCTGCTCCGTCGATTCTAGCAGTCGCGGCACTCGGGCTATTAGTTCTTCGTGGTCGCCGAACACGGTGTCGCCGGCAGCCATGTCGGTTGTCGTGTATTCGCCTGGAGTGGCGTCGGGCGCACGGTAGGCGAGCGTGTGACTTGTTACGCGGCGGTTAATCTCCTTCAGCAGCGTTTCGTCGAGCGGATGTTGTACGTTCTGCATCATGTGCTCGAATGCGTCGAAGTGGTCGAGCATCTCGAAAGCCTCGAACAGCGTTTTGCCAGCCGGAATCATGCCTAATCCCTTCTCCTTCAGCTCGCGTGTGTCGTCCACGGAGAACGAGTTGCCCTCTATAGCACACGAGTGTGTAGAGAAGAGCACTTCGTTATACTTGACGTATTCTTCTTTATTCATTCTGTCGACAACGAGCGTTTGGTATTTGCTTCGCAAGTCGTCGTATTCCTTTATTTCTTTTTCGAATGCCATAGGTCTTCTGTTTCAGATTGCTAAGATACTATTTTTGTAGGAAAGCACCAAACGCTTAAACAAAAAAAAGAGGATACAACCGAAGCTGTATCCTCTTTTTCGTGACTCGCATGGGGCTCGAACCCATGACCCCAACATTAAAAGTGTTGTGCTCTACCAACTGAGCTAGCGAGTCTCCGTATTTGCTTTGTATTCCAAAAGCGAGTGCAAAGGTAGTGGTTTTTTGTAATATACGCAAATATTTTATTTGTTTTTTGCGTTTTCCGCTCCTTTTTCTTCTATTTCTGTTGGCTTTCTACTGTTTTTTGCGCGTTGTCCTCGTCTTCGTTAAGGTGTTCTTTTGTCACGTAGCGTTGCCAGTAGGCAATGATCAGCGATGTGAGTGGCAGCGCGACAATCAGTCCGATGAAGCCGAGCAGTGTGCCCCACACCGAGAGCGAGAGCAGCAGTATGGCAGGGTTGAGTCCCATCGCTTTGCCCATGATTTTCGGTGTGACGAACATGTCGGTGATAATCTGCACTACGCAGAATAGTCCGAATGCCAATCCGAACACCATCCAGAAGTCCTGCCCTGTGTCGGCTGCTTTGAGCATGGCGAGGAAGGCGGTGGGTATGAGTGCGAAGGTGTGCAGATAGGGTACGAGGTCCATCACGCCGATGAGTATGCCCAGACCGATAGCCATGGGGAAGTCCATGAGGCTGAAGCCTATGCAGAACATGATGCCCATACACAGTGCCACGAGGCTTTGTCCGCGTATGTAGTTGTTCATTTCGCGCTCTACGTCCTGAGCCAGTTCTTGCCAGAACGGGCGGTTCTTCTTCGGGAATATCTTCACCCAGCTGGTGGTGAGGAACTCATAGTCGAGTAGTATGAAGAACGTGTAGAGCAGTGTGATACACGAGGCGATGATGGACATTATGATGTTGGCTGTCTGTCCTATCACAGAGAACACCTTCGGCATTGCCGTCTTCAGTGTGTCGCTGAAGTCCTTGCTCTTGAAGAAGCGTTCTATCGCTTCCTGGTTCTGCACCGCCCAGTCTTTCACCATACGCGAGAAGTCGTTGGTGTGTGTGGTTTGATGTAGCCAGTGGAGTATGAACTCGTATAGCTTCTGAAACTGGCTCACCATCGGTGGTACGATGAAGTAGATGAGCAGTCCGATTACCGACAGAATGGCGAGCATGGCGATGATAATCGCTATGGCACGTATCTTTATGTGCATACGATACTGTATGAACTTCACCATCGGGTAGAGCAGGTATGCCAGCAACCATGCGATGAAGAAGGGTAGCAGCACGCTGCTCAGATAGTCGGTGATGGCAAAGACGGCAATACTGATGGCGGCTACTGTTGCCCAGCGTATCACTTTGTCGAGTGTAATCTTTTCTTCGCTCATATAATTATTTGTTTGTTGCTTTCTTGTAGCACTCGCGGCAGAGCGGTTCGTATTCGGTTTGCTCGCCAATGAGCACCTGGTTCTGGTCGTGTACAAGGCGGTGGCTCACGTAGGCGAGTGCTCCGCACTTCACGCAGATGGCGTGTACCTTTGTCACCTCGTCGGCTACGGCGCACAGAGCCGGTATCGGCCCGAAGGGCGTACACTGGAAATCCATGTCCAAGCCGGCGATAATCACGCGCACACCGTTGTTGGCGAGCTGGTTGCACACCTCTACGAGATCCATGCCGAAGAACTGTGCCTCGTCGATGCCCACCACGTCGAAGTCGTAACCCTCGGTACTGGTGGTGTGGTTCTGCACGTACTCCAGTATCTCCTTCGATGTGCAGAGTGGCACAGACATCACGGCGTTGCGGTCGTGGCTTACCACCTCCTCCTCAGAATAGCGTGTGTCTATCTGTGGTTTGAATATAACTACTCTCTGGCGGGCGAATGTCGCTCGCTTGATGCGGCGTATCAGTTCCTCGGTCTTGCCCGAGAACATCGAACCGCACACTACTTCGATTCTACCTTGGCGATACTTCTCGCCCTCTAAATTTGCTTTCATTGTGAGTACAAATTTACGAATACGTTTTAAAAATTGCAAAGAAACGACATGTTTTTTTGCCGTTCTTGATTAATATAGCTATATTTGCCCACAATATGGGTATATTATATATTGTGCCTACTCCGGTGGGCAATATGGAAGATATGACGATGCGTGCCGTTCGCATATTGAAAGAAGCCGACTTGGTGCTCGCCGAGGATACTCGCACATCGGGCGTTCTGCTTCAGCATTTCGATATAAAGAACCGGCTGATGTCGCATCATAAGTTCAACGAGCACGGCACTACGGCTTCAGTTGTCGACCGTCTAAAAGCAGGCGAAACGATAGCACTCATCAGCGATGCCGGTACGCCGGGCATCAGCGACCCTGGTTTCTTCCTCGCTCGCGAGGCTGCTAAGGCTGGCATCACGGTGCAGTGTCTGCCCGGTGCTACGGCGTTCGTTCCGGCAATCGTCAGTTCGGGGCTGCCCTGCGATCGCTTCTGCTTCGAGGGTTTCCTGCCGCAGAAGAAGGGTAGACAAACGCTTCTGCAGTCGCTGCAGACAGAGACACGCACGATGATATTCTACGAGTCGCCCTATCGCTTGGTGAAGACGCTCGAGCAGTTTGCTGAGTTCTTTGGCGATGATCGTCAGGCGAGTGTGTGCCGCGAGATATCAAAACTGCACGAGGAGAGTGTGCGCGGAACGCTCGCAGAGATAATCGCCCACTTCAAGCAGACCGAGCCACGCGGCGAGATTGTCGTTGTAGTGGCAGGTTGCGCTGGCGTAGACATATCGGCACGCAAGGCACTGAAAGAACAGGCTAAGGAGAAGAAACCGAAGCTAAGCAATAAGGAGCGCTACGCTCTGCGCGAAGCTGCGCCCGAGGAGTTTAAAAAGAAGAAGTTTAGAAACGAAGAATAGAGAAATAACAACAAAACGAATAATATGAAAAAACTATCTTTTGTACTATTATCAATGATGTTGCTTGCTATAACATCATGCGATTTTACGAACAAATCGAAGGGTGAGACAAATCAAGATGAAGAGCAGGTAGACTCGCTCCAGCGCATCATCTCGCAGAAGGATGGCGAAATCAACGACATGATGGAGACATTCAACCAAATTCAGACCGGCTTGCGTGAGATAAGTGAGGCGGAGAATCGTGTCGTATTGGCTAAGTCGGGAGAGGGTGCCAATAGCCGTCAGCAGATGCTGGAGGACGTGCGTTTCATCTCTTCTACAATGCAGCAAAACCGTGCTCTGCTCGAGAAGTTGCGTCAGCAGCTCCGCGAATCGAGCATTAAGGGCGACCAGCTGCGTCGCACTATCGAAGGACTCGTTGCTCAAATCAACGATAAAGAGCAGCAGTTGCAGCAGTTGCGCGCCGAACTCGACGCTAAAAACATACACATCGCCGACCTCGACAAGACCATAACAGGGCTTAACGATAATGTCTCGACGCTGAAAGAGGAGTCGTCTAAGAAGACGGAGACCATCAACGATCAGGATGCACAGCTCAACACCGCGTGGTTCGTATTCGGTACAAAGAAGGAACTGAAGGAACAGCGCATCCTCGATGGCTCGAAGGTGCTGCAGGCTAACTTCAACAAGAGCTACTTCACAAAGATTGATATCCGCGTGCAGAAGGAGATAAAACTCTACTCTAAGTCGGCTAAGATTCTCACCATGCACCCGTCAAGCTCGTACACCTTGCAGCAGGATGCCAATAAGCAGTACGTTCTGCGCATCAGCAATCCGCAGCTCTTCTGGTCAACAAGCAAGTATCTCGTAATCCAGGTGAAGAAGTAATGCGCATAGGTGTTATCGTAGCGATGGACAAGGAGTTTGCACAGTTGCAAACGCTTGCGTCCGACAAGAAGGAACAGACCGTTGCCGGTCGCACATTCGTGGTGGGCAGCATCGGCGACAACGAAATAGTAATGCAGAAGTGTGGCATCGGCAAGGTGAACGCAGCGGTGGGAGCATCCGAATTGATAGCAGCCTTCCACCCCGACCTCGTCATCTCCACCGGTGTAGCCGGCGGTGCCGACACAAGTCTTGAGGTGTGTGAGGTGGTGGTGAGCACCGCTTGCTGCTACCACGATGTCTACTGTGGCGACGAGTGCGCCATGGGGCAGGTGCTCGGAATGCCAGAGCGTTTCGAGAGCGATGCACGCCTCGTAGCCACCGCCACATCGCTCAACTGCCACACGCGCGTTCACGCCGGACTCATCGTCACCGGCGACTGGTTTGTCAACTCGCGCGAGAAGATGCAGCAAATCCTCGACGACTTCCCCACGGCTATGGCAGTCGACATGGAGAGCTGCTCAATAGCGCAGACCTGCCACATCTACAACACGCCGTTCGTCAGTTTCCGCATCATCAGCGACATACCGCTCAAAGATCATAAAGCACAGATGTACTACGACTTCTGGGAGCGCATGGCTGAAGGATCGTTCGAGGTGACAAAGGCATTCCTTGAAAAAGTAAAAAAGTAAAAAGGTAAAAAAGTAAAAAGAGCCTCTCCCAACCCTCCCCGTCGGGGAGGGCTTAGGAAGGCCTAAGAAGGCTTAGTCAGCAATGGCTTAAGAAGGCCTAAGAAGGCTTAGTTTGGCTTATACGCCGCCTAAAACAATAAGACAATGGAAAAAATACCAAGCTTCACAATAAACCACAACACCCTCTTGCGCGGTATCTACGTATCGCGCAAAGACACAGTAGGTGGCGACACCGTAACAACCTTCGACATCCGCATGAAGGAACCCAACCGCGAGCCGGCTTTGCACCCAGGTGCACTCCACACCATCGAGCATCTCGCTGCTACATACCTGCGCAATGATGCCGAGTGGAAGGACCGCATCGTCTATTGGGGACCGATGGGCTGCCTCACGGGCAACTATCTGCTTATGCGTGGCGACCTCCAGCCGAGTGACATCGTCGACCTCATGCGCCGCACGTTCCGCTTCGTGGCTGACTTTGAGGGCGAGATACCTGGCGCAGCACCGCAGGACTGCGGCAACTGGCTGCTCCACGACCTGCCGATGGCTCGCTGGGAGTCGCGCAAGTACTGCGAGGAGGTGCTCGATGTTATTACCGATGCCAATATGACTTATCCTCAGAAGGAGGATTAACCCAAAAGCACGGAAGTAGCACTGATGGCAACACTGCATCAGTAGAATAACGATTAAACACTATTTGACAAGAAAAAGTTGGCAAATAATTTTGCCGAACCACCGAAATTGCTTACCTTTGCACCGCTTTACAAAAGCACGGGATGTAGCGCAGTTGGTTAGCGCACGCGTCTGGGGGGCGTGAGGTCGCAAGTTCGAGTCTTGTCATCCCGACATAAAACGGGGTAGAATGTTCACATTCTACCCCGTTTTTGTATCTATAGGAGGGTATGGCATCCTGCCATACCCACGCTGCCCTCTTACATTTATAGGAGGGTATGGCATCCTGCCATACCTATGCTGCCCTTTGGTTGAAATAATAGGAGTGGATGGCTAATCTCTATATATTGGCTGTGTGGGTACGGCAAGATGCCATACCCTCCTATGGTTGTGTGCTCCTACGGCTTACCGCAGGCTGCTTGGGTTTATGTCAAACTCGTCCTTGAAGCACTTGTTGAAGTACGAGGGCGACGTGAAGCCCACCTCGTATGCTATCTCCGACACGCTTTTCTCCGTCTTTTCCAGCAGCTGGCGAGCCTTCGTTAGTCGCGCCTTGCGTAGCAACTCCACCGGTGTCTGGCCGGTCAGAGCCTTCACCTTTCTATATAGCTGCACGCGCGAAAGCCCTATCTCTTCGCCCAGACGCTCCACCGAGAAGTCGCTGTCGCCGAGGTTCTCTTGTATCGCTGTACGCAGTCTGCCTACGAACGTCTTGTCTGCCTCGTTCAGCTTCTCCTCTTCCTCCGTCTCCTGCTTGTCGCCGGCGAACACCGAGCGCAGCATTATGCGCGAACGCAGCAGGTTCTCGATGCGCGAGAGCAGCACCTGACCCGAGAATGGCTTCGTGATATACGAGTCGGCACCCGTGTCGTAGCCCTCCTTGCGCTGTTCGGATAACGAGCGCGCGGTGAGCAGCACCACCGGTATATGACTCGTTGCGGTGTCCTCCTTCAGTCGCTTAGTGAACTCCAGTCCGTCCATCACCGGCATCATCACGTCGCACACCACCAGCTTCGGCACCTCTCTACGTGCCTTCTCCAAACCTTGTTCGCCGTTCGTAGCCTCCGACACGTTGTACTTGTCCTGCAGTATTGAACGCAGATAGGCACGCATACCGTTGTTGTCGTCGATGATGAGCACGAGCGGACGCTCCGCGTCGAAGTCCTCTGCGTTGGTGATACGCTCCGCCGCCTCCTGCGCAGTGGTGTCGGTGGCAATGTAGTTGTCGTCCACCAGTCCCTTCTCCGCCTGGGTAGCAGCCGGTGCATCCTTCGCAGGGTCGTAGCCAGGCTGCGAGTCGGGCAGTTCGATGACGAACGTAGTACCTTTACCCTCTACGCTCTCGGCATGTACGCTGCCACGGTGCATGTCTATGTACGCCTTCACGAGCGACAGCCCGATGCCCGTACCGCCGATGGCACCCTTCGCTTGGTAGAAACGCTCGAAGAGATGCGGCAACTCTTCCGTCGGAATTCCCTTGCCCGTGTCCGCTATGCGCAGCGTGTAGCAGTGGTCGTGATGGAGTAGAGTAGTGGTGATGCAGCCTCCGTCGGGTGTGTACTTCAGAGCGTTCGACATTATATTAAAGTACATATGCTCCATCTTGTCGCGGTCGGCGATGAGCACCGCGTCGTCCTCCACGCCCGACACATCCACACGTATCGTGATGCCACGACGTGCCGCCACTGTGCGGAAGTCCTCCGTCCACGTTGTCAGCTCATGCTGAAGGTAGAAACGGTTGAGATGCAGCTCAGCCTTGTTGTTCTGCACCTTGCGGAAGTCGAGTATCTCGCCAACCAATTGTATGAGTATGCGTGTGTTGCGCTGCACCATCTCCAGCATCGTGCGCTGCACGCCATGCACCGCCGGGTCTTCCAAAAGCTGCTCAGTAGGTCCGGCGATGAGTGTGAGCGGCGTGCGCAGCTCGTGACTCACGTTCGTGAAGAACTGCAGCTGCGTCTGCGTCATCTCCTCCATCTCTGTGGTCATTCGGTTCTGCTCGTCCATCGAGGCTTTCAGCTGTTGGTTGATGCGCGTACGGGTGATGAAGGCGTAGATAGCCGCGGCGCACACGGCGATGAGCAACACCACGAACACCAGCAGCACCAGCAGATAGATACGCTGCGTGTTGAAGTCACTGGCAGCCTTGTCCACGCGTGAGCGCAGTGTGGAGAGATGATCCTGCTGGCGCATCGTCTCGTCGTTCTGCATGAGTAGCACTCGGGCGTTGTCGCGTGTCACGAGTGCCGACGACAACTGGTTCTCGCGGTTGTATTTCTTTCCTTCGAGTATGTTCATAGCGAGCAGCATCACCTCGTCGCCGCGTGTGGGGTAGGTGTACGAAGCGAATAGTGTGCCGTTGTCCACGAGCTCCATGCCGCCGCCCTTTTGCGGCATGGCATCGATGCCGCAGAACTTGATGTGCTCGAGGTTGAGTCCGTGCTTCTCGGCGGCTCGTCGTGCGCCCATCGCCATGCGGTCGTTATGCGCAAAGACGCAGTCGAACTCGTTGTGCGGCTTAGATAGCAGCGAATCGACCGTGCGGAACGCGCCCTGCTCTGTCCAGTCGGCACTGAGATGCTCCACGATACTGATGCCCGGACGACACTGCACCACGCTGTCGAAGCCATTGCTGCGCTCTATCGCCGGCGATGACGTAGAGAGTCCGCTTAGCTCCAGTATGCGTCCGCCGTCGGTGAGTGTGCCAGCCAAGTATTCGCCCATCGAGCTGCCAATCTCCTTGTTGTCCGCACCGATGTACGCTGTGTACTTGTCCGACCGTGTGCGGCGGTCGAAGATAATCACTGGTATGCCCTTCTCGTATGCGCGGTCGATGGCAGGCGATATGCTCACCTGACCAGGTGCCACGATGAGCAGGTCTACGCCCTCGTCCACGAATCTGTTTATCTGTTCGGTCTGCATCTGCACGTCGTCGTTTGCCGAACTGATTCGCAGGTCCACATCGTTATAGTAGAGTGCGGCGATGCGCAGCTCCTCGTTCAGCTTCTCGCGCCACACGTCCTCCGAGCATTGCGAAACGCCCACAACGTAACGCTTCTTTTCGGAGCCGCACGAGAGTAACAGAGGGAGCAGAAAGAGTAGGAGACACTGGCAGAGTCTGCGTACTGAGTGTTTCATTCGTATCTGTTTTTAAGTTGTTTGTTATTATTAGTGGTAGAATGTACTTAAATTCGCTGCAAATATAGTAAAAATAATGCATTCGTAGGTGTTTGTCATATATTTTTGTTTCATGTAACAAATGTGCTATTCGTTGAACGATTTGTTAAACACCACCCGTTCTTGTCTTTATATCTTTGCAATGTCAAAAGGAAAAAAGCATTTACAGATCATAAAGCTTCAAGTCTTTAATGAATGACACATCAATCGGATAACAGAAACATTGGCAATAGATTTAGATTAAATATTTGTTTTTTAGTATAGTTGATTAGGTTAGTAAGTTGTTATTTAGTAAATTGAAAATCGGAAAAGCACAATACTATAGAAAAGCACATAGGGCTGCATCAATGCTCCGTTTCGAGAGTCTTGATGCAGCCCTTTTCGTAATCTCTTTGTATTAAGCAGCTGCTTTCTCTTTACATTAATAAGATAGGTCGATAGCAACTGGATACACACGGTACGGATCGAAGTATTCAATGCAACTGTTCACCATTGCCTGCAAATCGGCTTTGGCAACACCATGGAAGACTTGCTTGCCGTTTATCTTGACTGTTACCGGCTTCTTTAGGTCCACCAGCTGTTCGTTGAGATACACCCTCAGTCTGCCACCCGTAGCTATAGTATAGTTGCGCTTGAACTTCAGGTCGATGCCCCACTGCTTGTCCTTCATCGTTGTAGTGTATTCTACATCACTTACCTTGATAGAAACCACGTTCTTGTCGATATCCATCTCGTAATACGTTCTTGCCTCTGACGGGCGTGTCAGCACCTGCAGGTTATAGAATCCAGAACGATGTCTGCCGTCCATCTCGAAGTCCTCCCAAAGCACCGTCTTCGGATACGGATTGCGTACAAACTGCTTGAGCCAAGGTGTGGTCAGTCCGTAAGTGATGTGGTGCTGCATGCCAGGCAAGAGATTGATGCGATGGCGGAAGATGGGCGTGTTGTCCACAGCCAGCGGACGAGCCAGCTGCACAGAGTCGAAAGCCACCTGGGTGAACCATGTGAGGTCGTTGCGATAAAATCCCGTGTCGTCAGCACCCGTAAGCAACGAGAAACCTATATTGGCGCAGTTCTCTACCGGCGCATTCTTCAGAGGTTCGCCACCTGCCATCGGACCCGCTGCCGCCCAATAGTCGGCGTAGAAAGAGGCGAGACGCTGACTGCCGTAACCGCCCTCACTGATGCCGAATACGTAGAGTCGGTTGGCATCCACCTCACCGCTCGTCAGACTCAAGCGGATAAGCTTTTCGAAGGCATACTGCTTCGACAGATGCCACCAGCGATAGTATTCGCCCTCGTTAGGAATCTGCGGAATGAAATAGATAGACGGTGCATCCTGAAATCGAAGTCCCAGTTCGATACCGTTCGACCATTCTCTGTCCTTCGAACCCGAACCATGCGTGTAGAGGAAGAGCGGATATTGACCGTTGTCTGCCACACCCTTCTTGCCGTAATAATAAGGCATAACCGCATTAGGCTCCAGGCACTGTGGCAAGTGCCATGCGCTGTTCTTAGCCAGCTTCAGGTCGGCAGGCTCTATGAGTTTCTCCTCCTGCAGCGCATTGTTCGCCTCGCACCATGCAGTCCAAACCATCTTCTGATAGTTGGCTATGTCCTTGTTCTTTATTGCTGTCTGAAGCTCAGTGCTGAGAGGAGTGTTCTGAGCGAAGCTTGCCTTGCCGTCCTGCTCCAAAGCTTTCTGCTGCGCTTGCAGCGACTGTTCGAAATAGGTATTCACCGTTTTCTGCAAGTCCTGCGATTGCGCCGTTGTGTGAGTAGAATAGGTTAGTGAGGCAATAGCCATCACCGCATAAATCGTTTTTCTCATTTGTATAAAATGCTATTTGATGTTGATAGACAATGTCTCTTCTGGCAGACCCTCTGCCGACACTTTAAGCGTAGCCTTGCCCTGCTTCGTGCCCTCCACTACGACAACCAGCTCGCCACTGAAGAGCGGCATCTCCGTCGAGTTGAACGCCACGAGCGATGTTGCGTCGCCGTTGCACGCCGCACGGAATTTCGCTGCGCCCTTCACCTCGAACTTCATCTTGTTCGTAGCTGTCGGGCAGGGTGTGCCGTCCTTGTCCACCACCGACACCTTCACGAACGCCAGGTCCTCGCCCTTGGCAGAGATGCAGCTGCGGTCGGCTTCGAGCACGATGCGTGCCGCTTTGCCAGCCGTGCGCACGCTCTTCTCGCCCATCACCGAGCCGTCGTAGTTATAAGCCACCACCTTCAGTTCGCCCGGTTCATAGCGTACGTCGTTCCAGCGTAGGCGGTATCGGTCGAGGCGTGTGTTCGGGTTCTTCACTATTCTGCCCTGACTCTTGCCGTTCACGAACAACTCAGCCGACGGTGCATTGGTGTAGCAGTACACCGGTGTCACCTCGCCCTCGCGTCCCGGGAACGTCCAGTGAGGCAGCACGTGCAGCGTGTTCACGTCCGTGCGCCAGTGGGAGCGATATAGCCAGTAGCGGTCTTTCGGCAGTCCGGCGAGGTCGCAGATGCCGAAGTAGCTCGAGCGCGACGGCCAGTACTCGTCGTATGGCGACGGCTCGCCCAAGTAGTCGTAGCCCGTCCACACGAACTCGCCGATGGTATAGTCGCGGTCGTCCTGCATACGCCAGTCGTCATCCGGCAGATTGCTCCACGGACAATACTCCACGTCGTACGACGAGCACTGTCCGTCGGCGTAAGTCTTCGAGTCGGACGGCTCCACGGGGAACTTGTACACGCCGCGCGAGCTCACTGTCGATGCTGTCTCCGAGCCTAAGAGGAATCCCTTCGGCAGTTGCTTGATGTTGTTGTCGTACTTGTGCACGCGATAGTTGAAGCCCGGCACATCCATCACCTGCGCGAAGCCCGAACCCAATGCTGCCTCCGCCTGGTCCATGCCCTGCGTAACGGGTCGTGTAGGGTCGTACTTGTGGCAGAGTGCCTGCAGATGTTCGCTTATCTGTCTGCCTTCTTCGCTCCACTGCTCAGGTATCTCGTTGCCGATGCTCCACATCACGATAGACGGATGGTTGCGGTGGTTGCGTACGAGGTTCTCTATGTCGCGGTCAGCCCACTCCTTGAAGTTCAGCGCGTAGCCGTTCTTGCATTTTGGGTATATCCACATGTCGAAACTCTCCGCCATCACCATCATACCCATCGAATCGCACACCTCCATCTGCCACGTCGACGGCATATTATGCGCCGTGCGTATGGCATCGCATCCCATGTCCTTCATCGTGCGAATCTGGCGGATGAGTGCCGCTTTGTTTACGGCTGCTCCCAACGGACCCAGGTCGTGGTGCAGGCATACGCCCCTTATCTTTCGCGATTTGCCGTTCAGCTGAAAGCCGTCGTATTGCGCCACACGCACCGTGCGTATACCAAACTTCTGGCTGGTCTCGTCTACGAGCTTGTTGTTGCGGTAAAGGCGTGTGACGAGCTTATATAGATAAGGTGTCTCCGGCGACCATAGCTGCGCGTTCTCAACCGTAAGTCGCTTCTCCACGTCGCTTGCGCTCTTCACTTGCGCCACCGTCTTGCCCTCGTTGTCGATGAGCAGGTTCTCCACAACGAGCCCTTTCTCCGCATTGTTGATGTTCGTGCAGACGCTCACCTCAGCCTTGCCGTCCTTTATCAGCTCCGTGCGGAAGTAGCTACCCCACGGGTTGATGCTTGCGCGGTCGGCGGTTGTTACAAGCTGTACGGGGCGGTAGAGTCCGCCGCCGGGATACCAGCGCGAACTCTCCTCGCGGTTGTTGAGGCTCACGCTTATCTCGTTCTTGCCTTTCTTCAGATACGGTGCTGCATCCACACGAAAGGCGTTGTAGCCGTACGCCCAGTGACCAGCCAACTTGCCGTTGATGTACACGTGTGGGTCAGCCATCGCGCCGTCAAACTCCAGTACGGCAGTCTTAGGCACGCGCTTTATGTCGACCGTTGTCTTATAGTAGCCGCGACCGATCCACGGCAGTGCGCCCGAGCGTCCCGACTTCTCTGTCTTCTCCGTCTCGCCGTTCTGCACGATAGCCACATTCTGCAGGTCCCACTTCTTGTCGAATGGTCCGTTTATAGCCCAATCGTGCGGTATCGTCACCGCCTTGTAGCTGATGCTGTCGCGCGAGAACTGCCATTGGCGCAGATTCTGCGTCGTGCGCTGCGCCGAAGCAGAGAGGGCTGACAGAAGAGCGAGTGAAATTAATGTTGATTTGTTCATGTTGTTAAAGGTGTTGTGATGGTGAGGTGTTGAGATGTTGAGGGAGGTGTTTAAGCCGAACTAAGCCTTCTTGGGCCTTTCTAAGCCATTGCTGACTAAACCTTCCTAAGCCCTCCCCGACGGGGAGGGTTGGGAGGGGCCTGAGGGTTGGGAGAGGCTTTTTACTCTTTTACTCTTTTACCTTTTTACTTTTAAAAGCATCCAGCGTCGCCGTCGGTTTGCCGTTTGCGTCGAACGCTCCCTTGTTATATTCTTTCCAGCCGCCGTAGCACTCCGGCTCCCAGTAGAAGATGCCCAGACACTCAGCGTTCGCCTTGCATCCCTCTACCATCTTCTGCATCATTGCGGCAGCGTTCTCCGAGTCCCACGCCATGCCAATTTCGCACACCATCACCTTCTTGCCGTAGCGTGCGGCGAGCGTAGAGATGTTCGCCAGGCAGTCGTCGGTGACGGTTTGCCAGTTGTCGTCCTCTGGATAGAGCGACATGCCTATCACGTCCCACTTTGCGCCGGCAGCCTTCAAGCCGTCGAACATCCATGTGAAGCGACCGAGCACATTGCCCTGGTCGATGTGTATGATGCATTGAGCCTCAGGGTACACAGCCTTGGCAGCGTCGTAGCCAGCGTTGTTGAGAGCGGCATAGTTGCCGAAGTTATTGTCTGAAGCCAAACCCAACGGCCACAGCATACCCGTCGTTGTCTCGTTGCCAATCTGAATTCACTCCACGTCGATGCCGTTCTCTTTGAGATAACTGAGCACGTCCGTTGTGTGGTCAGCCACGGCAGCCTCCATCTTCTGCAGGTCGTCCTTGAAGTTAGTCCAAGCAGCCGGAATGTTCTGCTTGCCAGGGTCAGCCCACGAGTCTGAGTAGTGGAAGTCGATCATGATGCGCTGACCGAGATTCTTCGCGCGCCACGCCTTTGCGAGCACATCCTGCTTGCCCGACCAGCCGTCCTGCGGATCCACCCACACACGCAGTCGGATGGAGTTCACGCCAAGGTCGCGCAGCAGCGTCATGCAGTCCTGCTCGGCACCGCTTGCATTATAGAACTTGCTGCCAGCCTTCTCCATTTCTGAGAGCCAGCTCACGTCCGCACCCTTTGCAAAGCCCGTCATATCATACGTCGGCTTTGACTGCGGAGTTGTATTGTTTTCGTCGTCGCTGCAAGCTGAGAGCGAGAATATCGCGAGTGCAGCTAAAAGCATTATTTTTCGGAATTGATTTTTCATTGCTTTAATGTTTGGTTGTCGCAGCTTGTGCAGAATACAACGGTACAAAGGTAGATAAATTTTATGTCTTTTTGTTAGTTATTAGTTACTTTTTTGTAGAAGAGGGCAGGGTAGTGTAGAGTGTAACTTCAAAAGCCTTACGGCATCACTCCGACCGATTACTCGCACGGGTGATGCCGTAAGGCTTTTTATCGTATGTGTTATGCTTGGTGCAGCGGAGGCCAGAAACTTCCGCTACGCAGTCTGCGATACTTTTAATGCTATTCGACTTGGTGCTGCGGAGGCCAAAGACCTCCGCTACTGTTTTTATATTGCGGTTTACAATCCGAGCTTGTAAACCTTCATGTTCTTAACTTCTGATTTGCCTCCTTCGGCGTACACCTTTATATTATTGTACGGAGCGGTGGGGAACACGAGGTTGGTCATTGCGATGCGACCGCCGTCGACGAACAGCTCTACGGAGCACTTGTCGACGAAGATGTCGAGATGGTAGCTACGCTTCTCAGCTCCGCAGAGCGAGAGAGGCGCCCATGTGCCGAGAGCGAAGTCGTTCTTGTAGTTCACTACGAGATCCTGCGAGAGCTTGCCCTTCATCTCACCCGCAGCCTCTGCGCGCTTCTCGATGTCGTGACGCTCTGCGCGCTTGCCGAAGTCGGTAAGTCCGCTTTCAGAGCGGTCCATGACGATGCGCTTCTGCTTCAGGTCGAGATAGATAACGGTGCGCTCCTCCTTGTCGTTATAGAGCGAGATGCCCACAACGTCAGAGTTCTCGGGCGCAACGTCAGCCTCCAGCTCGAATGCACCGTCGTTGCCGGCGAAGAGACCGCGCTTGATAAACGGATTGGCGTTGTCTACGCTCACGCTGCCCTGCTCCTTTGTCTGCTTGCGCAGCTTGCGAGCCTCGTCAACGACGTTAGCCGACATGTAAACCTCGCCGTTGTTAGAGAACAGCTTCAGTTCGCGCGGCAGAGCGTTTGCACCACGGTTCTGCTGGATAGGAGTTACGTTGGCGTACTGCCAGTTGCTCATCCAGGGCACAGCCACAATGCGCTCGCCGAGGTTAGAGAATGTAACCGTTGCGTAGTGGTCCTTACCCCAGTCGAGCCACTTTACTGTAGAAGGCTTCGAGTCGCACTTGAACTCCTTGCCGTCAAATTCGCCTACGAAATATTGCGTAGCCGAGCCACCGAACACGAAGCCCGGGTTGATGTTCACGATCATGACGTACTTCTGGTTGTTCTTGTCGCCGTCAACCGGCAGCGGGAAGAAGTCGGGACACTCAAACTGGTTGGGCTGTGCGCCGAAGCCCTCGCCCCACTGGCTGACATACTTCCACTGCTTGAGGTTCTTCGACTGATAGAAGCGCATGTTCTTGTCGGCAGACACAATCATGTACCACGACTTTGTAGGCTCGTACCAGAATATCTTCGGGTCGCGGAAGTTCTCCAAGCCGTCGAACGGCGTAACGACCGGGTTGTTCTTGTATTTGATGAAGGTGCGTCCGTTGTCCTTGCTGTAAGCCATGCACTGCACCTGCACCTGCTTGCCGTCGTGTACGGAGTGCGATGTGTAGAACGCCACGATAGTGTTCTTGCCGAAGCCAGCAGAGTTGCGAGTGTCTACGACGGTGCTGCCAGAGAAGATATGTCCCATCGGGTCGCGAGCGATAGCGGGGTCGAGATGCTGCCAGTGGACGAGGTCGCGGCTTACGGAGTGTCCCCAGTGCATGTTGCCCCACTTAGAGCCGTAGGGGTTGTACTGGAAGTAGAGGTGATACTCGCCGTCCTTGTATGTCAGACCGTTCGCGTCGTTCATCCATCCGTAGAGCGGAGTGTGATGGTAGACGGGGCGGTAGTAGTCGGTGTTGCGTGTGTCGAACGTGTCGGAGAGCTTCAGCTCTTTCAGAGCCTGCGCATCCTTAGCGAGACCAACGATTTTTACGACAGCCTTCTTGCCTTTCGAAAGTTCGAACGGCACGCTGTAGTCGGTCTTGCTGACAGCGAGGCGAACGTCCATCCATGTGTCAGTCTTCTTGCCGTTGTCGAGCAGCACCTGAGCCTCGGGACGGTTCTCCTCAACCGGCAGGATGAGATACTTGGTAGGGTTGGTCACTGTGACGATAGCAGTATCGCCGGCGAAAGTGGTCTTGATTGTTTGAGCCGAGGCTGCTGTAGAAGAAAGAGCCAGAGCTGCAAGGAAAAGTTTTGTATTCATTGTTATTCGGTTTGTTTGTGGTTTATCCGTAGCGGAGGTCTGCGAAAAACTAATGCTATTCGACTTGGTGCTGCGGAGGCCAGAGACCTCCGCTACGGTGAAGTGTTGATTTTTATTGTTCTGTTTGTTAGCGGCTCCCTCCCCGACGGGGAGGGAGGGGTGGGGCTTTAGAACTTCAGACTTGCTGAGAACTCCACGGTGAACGGACGCAGATAAGAGCCGGTCATGAGCTGGTTCTTGATGCCCTTTGCCTCGTCCTTTGTGATAAGCTCTGCGCCGGCGATAGAACCCTTGGCGCCAGTCTGGTTGAGGAAGTTGACTACGGTGCAACCGAGTGAGAGTCGCTTGTTTGCCTGCCAGTTGAGTCCGCCGAAAGTCTCCCAGTGGCCGTTGAAGTAGTATGCCTCGTTGATGTTCGCATAAGTCTTTGAGAAGTAGCGGAACGAAGCCCAGAGCTTCAGTGTCGGTGTAATCATGTAGCTCGGGTCGAGCTCCAGGAGCACCTGCGGCACCTCAGCCACGATGTTGCCTGTGGCGTTGATCTTTCCCTCGTAACCGCTTGAGAACTTCACGCTTGTCTCGTACTTCTTGTACGTAGGCTTCTGATAGGTGAAGAGGAAGTGGAAGTCGAAGCCCTTGAACGGGTGTGCCACAACGTCAGTCGTCCATCCCCATGTCTGTATGTCGTATGTGAGCGGTGCAGCCTTTATCTCGCCGTCGTGCTGGAGGTTGAGCGTAGAGTTGTTGTTGCTCTTCGAGATGTACGAGAAGAGCGATGTGAGGCTCAGCCACTTGTTGTTGAAGTAGATGCCGGCGCGACCCAGCGGCACCGAAATCTTGTCGGTGTTAGGCATTGAAGCCGGTGCGAAGGTAGAGATGTTCGGGTGCTGCACGATATAGGTGAAGTCGCCGGTGAAGCCGAAGCTCTTTGTCAACTTGTATGTCAGTGCCGCTGTGAAGTCGTAGTTCAGCCAGTCGTACTTCATGTTTACCGGGGCAATTTTCGTGCCATCAGCTGCCGTTGTGCCAAGATAGTAGTCGGCGAAGCGTCCCACGTACTCGCCGTCGGCGTTCTTCACCGCCGCGTTCTCGCCCTTCAGACGCTGCCACTCAAGGCGCGCACCGTAGTAGGCGTTGAGCTTCGGCGTGATGTCCCAGTCGTGAGTGAGGTAGAGCGCGAGCTTGTTCTCGTGACCCTTGTAGTATTCAGACGCGTTCTTGTTGAAGTCGTAGAACACGCTCTGTGTCTTGTTGGTATCCCAAAGGCGCACGGCGTAGGAACCGTCCTCGGGCACGCTCTGGTCGTACATGGTAGTGTTAGAGCAGTAGTCGATGTTGTAGAACCACTCGTTCATGCCCACACGCAGCGTAGATGTGCTGAAGCTCTTCGAGAGTTCGGAAGTGAAGAGCAGCTCGTCGATAGTGCCGGCGTTGAGGCACGACATGCGAGTCTGCACGTAGCGTCCGTCGTACTTCTGCTGAGCCCCCATCGCGTCGCTATACATATAATTATATGCGCTTGCGTTGTCACCCTTCGTGTCGATGAGCTGCATCGGTGTCTGATAGACGAATGCGCCGCGTGCATGGTCGTAGCGCACGGATGTCTTCCAGTTGAAGCCGTCGCCGAAGCGCAGGTTGTTCAGCAGCGACACCTCCGACGAGCGGTTCTCGTCGTAGTCGTAGAGTGAAGTCTGCTTCAGTTCGCCGGTGCGCATGTCGCGGTAGGTGATGTTGGCGTCCTTCGGCAGATAAGACGTAGTGCCGAGCTTGAACTTGCCGAACTCCTTAACAGAACCGTCGCCCACGTATATGAACGGAGCCGACTGCGTAGCGTAGTTGTACACGGGGTGCGAGTTGCTGTACTTGTACATGGCTGTCAGTTCGCCTCTGCCCTCGGCATAGCGCTTGGTGAGCGCCGCCTTGTAGATCTGCGTGCGGTCCTGATACTGCGTAGAGCGCAACTTGAATGTGCCCGGGTCGAAGTCCTGGTAGGCACTCACGCTGTAGAAGAGGTCCTTAGCCAAAGAGCCGTTGAGGTTGAGCGACATCTCCTGCAGTCCGAAGTGGTTGGTCTTGTAGTTGAGCACGCCCTGGAAGCCCTCCTTGCCGAGCTGCGTCTGCGAGTTGACGGCGTAGCCGATGTTGCCGGTGGTGATGGCTGTCTCCGAAATCTTCAGCAATCCGACGTGCGAGAGACTCGCGTCCGAACGCCATGTAGCGTTGACGGGGTGTGGATTGGTGGCGTAAGTGACGGGCAGTCCGTTCTCCAGCACGTTCACGTCGGCAGACGGCAGACCGATCTGTATCTCGCGCGGGCCGTTTGCACTTGCCGCGTTGAGCATCACGTTGCGGTCGCCCTCCTCCTTTGAGTTAGAAGACTTGGATGTACCGTTTTCTTTCTGTGCGTTTGCTGCAATCGCCATAAGAGATGCGAGCGCAATCGCTGAGAATCTTTTGTAGTTTTTGGAATACATAATGTATGAGGTTTAAGTTTTTTCGACGCTGCAAAATTATAAAGTGCTGAGCGAAAGCGATTTAAATAAACGTTCATCTGCTGCAATATTTGTTTCATGTAACATATTCTAAAGTAGATGAACGATATTTTTCGTGCTCCTTTATACATTATCTATAATTTTGCGGCAGAAAAGTTCACAAATCATCTAATAACTAAAAAGTTTCATACGCAATGAACAATTCCAATCAAAGCAAACTGACACTCATCCCGGTGATGATTGCCTTCTTCACGATGGGCTTCGTTGACCTGGTCGGTGCGGTTTCAAACAACATGCAGGAAGACTTCGGACTCTCCGACTCCGCAGCCAACTTCTTCCCTTCGCTCGTGTTCTTCTGGTTCCTCATCTTCTCTGTGCCTACGGGCATGCTCATGAATAAGATAGGTAGAAAGAAGACCGTGCTGCTCTCAGTAGTAATCACAACATTGGCTGTGTTCCTGCCGCTCTTCGACAACTTCATGCCTACAAAGGAGAGTCAGCTCTGGCTGATGTACATCTCGTTCTCGCTGCTCGGCATAGGCAACGCCATCATGCAGACCGGCATCAATCCGCTCGTGACGATGCTCGTTAAGGGTCACTTGGCTTCGACGCTCACCTTCGGTCAGTTCGTTAAGGCTATCGCTTCGTTCATCGCTCCGCTCATCGCGGCATGGGGTGCTACTACTACAGCTCCTATCCTCGGACTCAGCTGGCGCATCCTCTTCCTCCTCTTCTTCGTGATAGGTATGGTGGCTACGCTGTGGCTCGGCATGACACACATCGAGGAAGAACCCATCGAAGGCAAGGCATCGGGATTCGCCGACTGTCTGAAGATGCTCGGTTCGCCTATTATCCTGCTCTCGTTCGTCGGCATCATGTGCCATGTGGGTATCGACGTAGGTACTAACGCCGTTGCACCGAAAGTGTTGTTCGAGCGTCTTGGCGGTGCCGGCGACTCGCTCAGCCAGTTCGAGTACGCTACTTCAATCTACTTCGCATTCCGTACGCTCGGATGTTTCACCGGCTCAATCCTTATGCGCAAGCTAAATATCCGCACCTTCTTCACAATCATCGTGCTGATGATGGCGCTCTCTATGGTCGGCTTGGTGTTCGGCACAGAGAAGTGGGAGCTTTGGGCAGCTATCGCTCTCGTAGGCTACGGCAACTCTAACGTGTTCTCTATCGTCTTCTCGCAGGCTATGCTCTCTGCTCCGGAGAAGAAAAACGAGGTTTCGGGACTGATGATCATGGGTCTGTTCGGCGGTACCGTGTTCCCGCTCCTCATGGGCTTCGCCAGCGACGCAGCAAAGGCTGCCGGCGCTCAGTATCCGCAGGTTTGGGCTGCTGCTGTGATGGCTATCGGCGTGCTCTATCTGCTCAGCTATATACCGAGGGTGAAGCAGAACTAATTTAAAAGTAAAAAAGTAAAAGAGTAAAAAAGTAAAAAGCCCCTCCCAACCCTCCCCGTCGGGGAGGGCTTAGTTAGCCTAAAAATGCTTAGAAAGGCTTAGTTTGCCTTGGCTTAGGAAGGCTTAAAAAGGCTTAGTTCGGCTTAAAATGCTCGGCTTATTCAAAAAAACAATAACTGAAAACAATAAAACAATGGAAAAGAAATATGTAGTAGGACTCGGCGAGGCACTCTGGGACGTGCTTCCTGAAGGTAAGAAACTTGGTGGTGCACCGGCTAACTTCGCGTTCCACGCCGGTCAGTTCGGCTTGAACTCAATCGCTGTGAGCGCTCTTGGCGAGGACAAGCTCGCTGACGAGACCGTGCAGCAGCTCGAGGAGAAGGGCTTGCAGTATTGCATGCCGCGCGTGCCTTATCCAACCGGCACCGTGCAGGTGAAACTCGACGACGAGGGCATACCTACATACGACATAAAGGAGAATGTGGCGTGGGATAACATCCCGTTCACCGACGAGGTGAAGGCTATCGCCGAGAACACAAAGGCTGTGTGCTGGGGCTCGCTCGCTCAGCGCAACGTGGTGAGCCGCGAGACTATCTACAAGTTCCTCGACGCTACACCTGCCGATTGCATGAAGATATTCGACATCAACCTGCGCCAGGACTTCTACACAAAGGATGTTATCTGCGAGAGCATGAAGCGCTGCAATGTTCTTAAGATCAACGACGAGGAGCTTGTGCTCATCGGTAGAATGTTCGGCTATCCGGGCTTGGACATCGAGAACAAGTGCTGGCTCATCCTCGGCAAGTACGACCTCGATATGCTCGTGCTCACCTGCGGCGTAAACGGCTCGTACGTGTTCACACCAGGCGAGATGTCGTTCCAACCCACACCGAAGGTTGAGGTGGCTGACACCGTTGGTGCAGGCGACTCGTTCACGGGCACCTTCTGTGCTTCTATACTCGCCGGAATGCCGGTGACAGAGGCTCACGAGCGCGCAGTGAGAGTGAGTGCATACGTCTGCACGCAGAACGGCGCAATGCCCGTACTGCCTGAGGAGGTGAAGTAAAGCCCATCGCAAAATTTGTTGTTAGAGTTAGAAGCCGGAGGCATCGTTGCCTTCGGCTTTTTTCGGTTATATCATACAAACGTTTTTCTGTTTCAGATTAAAGCAGTAACTTTGCGGCTAAATAGGAGGTATGGGCATCTTGCCCATACCACGCACCCACAAATGCACCCACAAACGCTTTTAAAAGTAAAAAAGTAAAGAAGTAAAAAGTATATGAAATCAATAAGCCGCATCCTTAAAGGCAACCCTACAGTGACAGAGAGCACGGTCTATTACGTGCTCGTCATTTGTTGCATATCTCACTTTCTGAACGACATGATACAGTCGATCATTCCGTCTATCTATCCTATCCTCAAGGACAAGTTCGACTTCTCGTTCGCGCAGATAGGTATCATAACGCTCGTCTTTCAGATGACATCCTCCATTCTGCAGCCCTTCACCGGACTGTCTGCCGACCGCCATCCGCGCCCCTATGCGCTCTCCGTCGGCATGTGCTTCACGCTCGCCGGACTGCTCATGCTTGCGTTCGCCGAGAACTATCTGCTCATACTGCTGGCTGTGAGCGTCGTGGGCTTCGGCTCGTCCATGTTCCACCCTACGGCGTCGCGCGTGGCGCAACTGGCGTCGGGCGGCAAGAAGAGTCTTGCGCAGTCTATCTTTCAGGTGGGCGGCAACGGCGGTTCGGCGCTCGGTCCGTTGCTCGCAGCGCTCATCATCCTGCCCTTCGGACAGCACGCCATATCGTGGTTCGCCATAGCCGCCCTGCTCGCAGCACTCATCATGGTGCGCCTCGGAGCGTGGTATAAAGCCCGCCTGCAGTATGCCGTGAAGCATCCGCGCAAGGCGGAAGTGCTGAATACGCACATCTCCCGACGCGCAAAGTACGGCGCATTGCTCATACTCATCCTGCTCGTCTTCTCGAAATACTTCTACACATCCTGCATCACGAGCTACTTCACGTTCTACCTCATCGACAAGTTCGGCGTCTCGGTGCAGGCTTCGCAGATATGCCTCTTCGTGTTCCTCGCCGCCTTCGCCATCGGCACGCTCGCCGGCGGCGTGTTCGGCGACCGTTTCGGACGCAAGTACGTGATATGGTTCTCCATTCTTGGCGCGGCTCCGTTCGCCCTCGCCATGCCCTACGTCAGTCTGACGTGGACCATTGTGTTCACCTTCCTCTCCGGACTCATCATCGCCTCGGCGTTCTCCTCGATAGTGGTCTACGCCACCGACCTCATGCCCGACAAAGTAGGACTCATCGCTGGCATCTTCTTCGGCCTTATGTTCGGTCTGGGCGGCATCGGTTCGGCGTTCTTCGGATGGCTCGCCGACAAGACCAGCGTCGAATTCATCTTCAAGGTGAGCGCATTCCTGCCGCTGCTCGGCATAATCGCCGGACTGCTGCCCGATACGCAGAAGCGGTCATAGTGGGGAGGCGTGTCAATAAGCAACGTCATGCAAGAGCCGGTTCTAAATCGGCTCTGCCTATTGCGATTCTATACACATTATATAATATATAGGTAGGTATGTAACCCCATTCTTTATCTCCACTTGTTGTGCATTGGAGAGTACGAAGGCTTGTTGTATGTTGTATTCCTTTATCTGTAAGAACTTATCAAGTGCGCTATGCACTTGATAGTCCTTTCCCGATTTTATTTCGAGCGGAAGTACCGAAAGATTCTCCATGTCGTCTATCAGATAATCCACTTCGCCCGTCTTTTTGTTGTCATAGTAATAGAGGCTGAAACCATGCGCCTTCAGCTCTTGAGCAACAACCGTTTCGTAGACCGATCCGAGATTAATGCTTGCCACATCATCCATTATAGCTTTAATGTTGTTGCCGTAGAAAATGCTTGTCAGTATGCCTACATCATTGATGTAGAGTTTTAGAAGGTTCTTGCCGCTGTTTTCTATCAATGGGAAACTTGGCTTGCTGATAGCCTTTACCTCTAATGCTATACCCGACGAAATCAGATAGTCGAATTCCTCAGCGTAGTCGTTCATACGTTTTCCCTTCTTGTCTTCAATGTCTTTTGCTACTACTCGCTTCTTCTTGTTTTCCAAGTTGGAAGGTATCATACTGTAGATACGCTGTATCTTCAGTCGGTTGTGCATGTCTTCATAGCGTGCAGCATCAACTCCGTAGAGATGATGCGTAGCATTATGAATGCTACGGATTGTAGTGATATTCTTTGTTGTCACGAACTCGTTTACGGCATCCGGCAATCCTCCAACCAAGAGATACTTCTTGAATAAATCGAGTAGTTTGTTGTGGATGGCTTCAGGCATCGACTCCCTATCCGCAAATTTCTTGCGGATAGTGTCAAGTACCAGTTGACCGACACCATTGGCTATTAGGAATTCCTCAAAATCCAATGGATACATGTGCTTGATGATTATGCTGCCCAGTGGGATGGACGACGTGGTCTTTAGCGTGACGCCTAACAACGAACCGCTTGCGATATATGTGAACTTGTTGTCTTCTTGCAAGAACTTTAGCAAGGTTAGCAGGTGGTCGTATGCTTGTATCTCGTCGATGAATACCAAGGTGTTCTCCTTTTCTTTCATTCTGTCGCCAGCTATCGTACTTAAAGCCAAATAGAAATCATCTACAGACTTGGCTTCTGCAAACGTTCTATTTCCAAGCTTGTCTGTCTCCATATTAATCTCAATGTAGTTCGGAAAAAGTTTCTTTCCTACTTCGCGGATAATGTACGACTTGCCAATCTGACGCGCACCATCTACAATCAGAATCTTGTTAGTGCCTGATTGTAAATGATTTGTGATGTATTTCTCTATCTTTCTGTATAGCATAATTACACTTTTCTTGTATTTCTTACGCTGCAAATATACACTTTTCCTGTGAAATTATCTATCTAAAAATACACTTTTCTTGTTAAATTATGGGTTCTAAAGTACACTTATGGATATTTTATTCGGTTTTTGCAACCTCATTGCACTGCATTTTTTATAATTTTGCATTCAAATTATAAAAAAATCAGTATGAAAAAGACAATACCAGTTATAGGTATGGCGTGCGTTGTCTGCGCCGCCAACGTAGAGAATACGCTCCGTAAGTTGCGAGGCGTCAACTCGGCTACAGTAACGCTGTCTACACGCACGGTGCTCGTCGACTATGACCCAGACGTGATTACGCTCGACGATATGAAGCGCGAGGTGAGCAACGCCGGTTACGACCTCGTGGTGGAGAACGACCGCAACGCCGAGGAGATTAACCGTCGTGAATACACGCTGTTGCGCCGCCGTACGCTGCTTTCGTGGCTGTTTGCCGCGCTCACGATGTACTTCGGCATGAGCGGCGACGGAACGTTCAACAACCAAATCTGCCTCATACTCGCTCTTTTAAACATGTTCTACTGCGGCAGGCGCTTCTATGTGTCGGCGGCAAAACAGATAACGCATCGCACGGCGAACATGGACTCGCTCGTGGCGCTGAGCACACTCATAGCGTTCCTCTTCAGCACGTTCAACACGTTCTTCGGCGAGGCGGTTTGGGGCGCACGCGGCATAGAGTGGCACACCTACTTCGACGCTTCGGTGATGATAATCACGTTCGTGCTTACAGGTCGCTGTCTTGAGGAGAAAGCGAAAGACAGCACGGCGAGCAGCATACGCCAGCTCATGGGTATGCAGCCCAAGACAGCGCGCATCGTGACGCACGAGAAGATGGAAGGCACCGACGACTACCGCATGGAGGAGGTGCCTATCTCGACGATTCAGATAGGCGACACGATAGAGGTGCGCGCCGGCGAGAAGATTCCGGTGGACGGCGTGGTGTGTGCGGCAGAGAGTTTCATGACTGCCGATGCGGCGTATGTAGACGAGGCTATGATAAGCGGCGAACCTACACCGGCTATGAAGAAAGCAGGCGACACCGTACTCGCCGGAACCATACCGAGCCAGGGCAAGCTGCGTATGCGTGCGCGTCAGATTGGCGAGAACACAGCTCTTGCGCACATCATACGCATGGTGCAGGAGGCGCAGGGCAGCAAGGCACCCGTGCAGCGCATCGTAGACCGAGCCGCACGGGTGTTCGTGCCGACGGTGGCTGCCATCGCGCTGCTCACGTTCTGCGTGTGGTGGGCTGTAGGAGGCAACGCCGTACTGCCGCACGCTATTCTCTCGGCTGTGGCTGTGCTCGTCATAGCCTGCCCCTGCGCAATGGGATTGGCTACGCCGACGGCGCTCATGGTGGGCATCGGTAAGGCGGCGCAGAAGCAGATTCTGATAAAGGACGCGTCGGCGCTGGAGAACCTGCATAAGATTCAGGCACTCGTCATCGACAAGACGGGCACGCTGACCATTCCGAACCCGAACATTGACTTCACACGCCCATCTGACATACCGCTCGAAGAGCGCGAAACACTGAAACCTAACGCCAAGGAGGCGATGGCGCAGCTGCAGTCGGCTGGCATCGAGGTTTATATGATGAGTGGCGACAAGGAGGAGGCGGCTCGCTACTGGGCTATAGAGGCGGGCATACGCAAATATCGCAGCAAGGTGTTGCCAGGCGACAAGCAGGCGCTCGTGCAGCAACTTCAGAGCGAAGGCAAGCGCGTGGCAATGGTGGGCGACGGCATCAACGACACGCAGGCGCTCGCCCTCGCCGATGTGGGCATAGCCATCGGTCGCGGCACAGATGTGGCAATGGACGTGGCGCAGATAACGCTGATGGGCGACGATCTCATGGCGCTGCCCGAAGCCGTAAAGCTCAGTAGACGTACCGTGCGCATGATATGGCAGAATCTCTTTTGGGCGTTCGTCTACAACATCGTCTGCATACCCCTCGCCGCCGGTGCCCTACACATCTTCGGTGTCGACTTTCAGATAACGCCGATGTGGGCAAGCGCCCTGATGGCATTCTCAAGCGTAAGCGTAGTGCTCAACTCGCTGCGCCTGCGCTACGCATAGCGGATTGTTTACCGGACAGCAATAATTTATAATTTGTAATTACGCAACAGTTTTTCCCAACACTACAACAACCCCTTAATAAACTGAGCACAGCTTTTGCAGATTCTCTTCGAAGTGTTCTTTGTCGATGGCGCTGTTCTTTAGTGTAGAGCGATAGTTGTATATTGTTTGTAGCGAGTAGGAGAGGATGCCGGCAATCTTCGGACTTTCCGTTACGCCCAGTCTTACCAAGGCTGCTACACGCAAGCTTGGAGTCAGTTCGTTGTCTTCCTTAAGCTCGATTTGTGCCTCGGGTATCAGCAGTGAGTTCAGTTCATTTACAAACGAGGGATAGAGCGAGAGGAAGATTTTGTCGAACTGCGAGAAGAAGCTCTGGCTCTCCTCTGTGCCTCGCTTTGAAGATGAGAGAATGCTCAGCAGTTCGTTCTGCTGATTGGCTTTAATTTTACGTATTACCAGTTTGCGCTGACTGTCCAACCGCTCAATATACTGATAGCAGAGCATGATAAAGGCATTAGCCATCAACTCACGCTTTGTGTTGGTGTTTTCAAGCTCATCATTTGCGTCCCGAAGTGCTTTGTTTGAGTCCTTAAGCTCATCGTTTGAGTCCTTAAGCTCGTTGTTAGAGTCTTTAAGTGCTTTGTTGGAGTCTTTGAGCTCGTTGTTAAAGTTCTTAAGTTCATTGTTATTGTACTTAAGTTCATTGTTGTTGTATTTAAGCTCATCGTTAGAGTCTTGAAGTGCTTTGTTTGAACTCATTAGCTCATCATTAGAGTCTTGAAGCGCTTTGTTTGAGCCTTTAAGCTCATCGTTAGAGTCTTGAAGTGCTTTGTTTGAACTCATTAGCTCATCGTTAGAGTCCTTAAGTGCTTTGTTTGAGCCCTTAAGTTCATCGTTTGAGTCTTGAAGAGCTTTGTTGTCCTTTAGCTCTTGTTTGTTGGTAGCGCTCAACTCTTCAGTCAAGGCTTTCAGTTCCTTCTCCGACAGTTTCAACAAATCTTTTTTCCGGTTGACGTACACTACTGCTGCTGCAATGACAACCAACAGCACAAGCATACATATTATCGTCACGTTTTTCCAGATGGCTTCCTTTTGGAGCTTTTCATTGTAAGCTGACAATATTACATGCAGGTTGGTATACAGCTCTACCCGTTGCAGACGACTATTGTATGCATGTGCGTCTTTCAATGTTTGATTGATATATTTCCGGGCTTTGTCAAGATCATTTTTGTTTTTATAAAGCAACAGAGCAACATCCTGCAATGCCAGACTCTCATTGTTAGCCGACATTACATCGCTAATGGCAGCAAGCAGCAGATAACGCCTCTGCTGCTCCCACAGTTTATTGTTGCCGTAAGCCTTTGACAGAGCGTATGCCGCCCTGCCGTACATGCGGTTTTCGGGTCCGAACATTTGCATTGCCTTATTTAATGAACCACTAATCTCATTGATACTCCTGCCTGAGAAAAAGAGATTTATACCTTTCATATAATAATACATTGCACTATTCTTCGGACAGTAGTATAGTGCCTTGCCAATATATTCCTTGAACAGTTCGTTATAATGTTGGCTGAACTCCATTTTCTGACAACAGGCATTCAGATTGTAATAGAGTGAACTCTGGGCGCAGTAGAAAAGGAAATTTTGCTTTGGATCGGATTGTGATATTTCGATTTTGTCCAGACTTTCCTTCGCCTCAATATAGAAGCCTCGTTCAATCAGCAGACTTGCCTTTGTAATCAGGAATCGGTTGCAATAATCAGAATTGCTAGTCTGTTTGGCAAGGCTTATTCCCCTTTGGATATACACCATTGCCGAGTCGTAAACGTATAGACTATACTCGTTTGCCAACTGTTCATATATGCGTAGCTTGTCTGTTGCAGCGGTCACGAATTTAGCTCCAAGCTTAATGTCTTTTAGCCTTTTTTCTTTTATGACATCATAATCCGCACTATGGGCTATTACTGAGTCTAATCTTTCGTAAAGTTTGTTATTGTCTGCGCGAGCATTAATGATCGACAGACAGATAGTTATGGTCAATATCAATGTCCTCATAGGTCTTTGAATATTTAGATCTTCCTTTTTTATCTACAAATTTATAGATTTTTTATTAGATATATTATATGTATCTTCTACTTTTTTTAAATCGTTTTTTTTAGATTCTTACTTACCCCCCCCATTTCACGTTGTGTAAGTTGCTGTTTATCTGGTAGTTGTGAATTTTTCATATTACTCATACTTACTTGAAGCTTACTCAACGCACTTTAACCTACAGGATATATATACCTTTGCATCGAAGATTTTGAGAGGCGCAAATTCCGAATTTAGAAGAAACGTTTTGATTGAAATAATAATACGTATAATACGATAAAATCAAAAAAAACTTTTTTTAATGATGTCAATGAGATTTTTCAGGAAAATTTGTTTTGTCGCAACTCTCTTGCTTTTGGCTATGCCAATGGTTGCCGCAACCGCAAATGGTGTTGACAAAAGCGAGAAGAAGGTTTGGCAAGATTCAGATCCATCTAAGGAGAATTATTTTAACAACCGTCGCGCTCTCGTAGGACCGGGATGTACAATCAATAGCATTGGTGATGGTGTTAAGGTGGTTTCAGGAACAGCTAATCTTCAGAACCTTTGCAATGATGATTTGGATGATTATGCTACGATTCCGGCGCTTGCAAATGTTACAGTTGTAGGAAATCCGATTATCAGCGTTAAGGACAATCAGCATTGTTATGCTGGTGGTACAGAGGCAGGTTTTGTCATTTGTGCAAAATCAGAGGCAAGCATCCTTACTCTCGATTTAGCACAGTTCTATAAGATTCAGTTCCTTAAGGACGGAGAAAAAGTAGACAAGCCCCAGTCGATCTCTACCGGTAAGTCTGTCACTGGTCTTGGACTGTCGCTGTTGACAATCCCTGGTTCTGACCAGATCAACAAATTGTACATGGCAACTGCACCTGGCGATTTTGATGAGATTAAGCTCGTTCAGTGTGGCGTTGATGCTAAAGTGCTCTCTGCTATAAATATCAAGTATGCATTTGTAGGCAAGGCTCGTGAGTATACTATTACCAACAATAAGGAGAATGGTATTTCTAAATACGCTGAAGAGCAGGGTAGAAAGACGTTTACTCTGGATGCGCAAGGCAAAGAGCCAACTCACACATTAGGTGAGGTGTCACGTGGTGATGTGATTGATGAGGATCTTGACAATGGCTATGCTGCTGTTGTAGGAGCATTAGTTCCAGTATCAACTCCTGTTACTGTTGTTGCCAAACCCAGTGATGGCAAGGAAGCATTCCCTAATGGAACGGAAGTGGGATTCAAGTTTAATGGATTTAATCTCGCCAATCTTTCGGTAGGCTCTGGCGTTGAACTCACACTTTTCAACAAAGAGAATAAAGAAATAGGCAAGTATGACATCTCTAAGAAACTCCTGGGTCTTGGACTGATTGAGGATACCAAGGACGGTGAAGTTGTTATGAGAGCTCCTGCAGCCTTCTCAGCAGCAAAGATTTTCTTCAAGGGCATAGGAATAGAAGTTGGTGGTACCTCTGTCAACTACGCCTTTGTGCGCATGGCTCCCGATGCTGCTTCTCATCATTGTCCAATCAATGCTACATCAAGTCGCGACGTATCTGGAAGTGTTAATCAGTTCCAGTTGCAACACAATGATACCGTACAGGTAGAATGGTCGATTGTAGATCGTCCAACAGGTTCAAATGTTGAATTGAACACAGAAACTGGCCTGGTTTCTAATCTTGATATTCCAGGCAAATATGTGTTTAAGGCAACAGTTCTTAAAGATGAAGGCAGAAGCGAAAAATGTTATGAACTGACAACCCTCAACTATGCTCCCACATATGTTGCGGAGGAACACGGAGTGGATATCCTTGTCAATAAGGAGGGTGAGGAGCCTAAATATATGTTGAGCGATAAGTTTGGCGGTGGTTTGATACAGATATCCGATAGAATGATGAACCGCTCAGCCATACTTACTACTTCTCTCAACGATTTCGCCTATCGTCAGCCAGACGTTGAATTGGCTGCCAACACAGGTCTCGTTGGCATCAAGACTGCTGATGGCTCTAACTTTGCAGATGGCTTGAATGGCAATGCAAGAGCTTTCAATGGCAAGATGAAGGTTGGTTTTGTGGTATCTGTTAAGGCTACCGGACTCGATGCTGATGTGCTTAATCTCTATAACATCAAGCTCTACAATAAAGGCAAGGAAGTGACTGGAGATGTAACAACCAATTGGGATGCCATCTCAGCCGGACTTATCGGTAAAGAGGAAACACGTAAAATGTGTCTGAACGTTGAAGTGCCCGCGGGCTCTGTGTTTGATGAGATTGTACTTTATAAAACAGGCGTTCTTTCTGCCGACCTCTCACAGCTCAATATCTACTATGCGTATGTAGCCGATGCAGATGCCGACAATGCTACAATCAATCCCGTTTACGGCGCTCAGGTGGTATCTACAAACAATACCAATGCATCAATCGACTTTGCAAACACTCAGATGGTCCAAGTTGCCAACATTGGCAACGGCTACAACGAGTTGAGCAATTTGATTGACGACTCGATGGATACATACTTGACTCTCCCGTTGGGCGTAGACTTGGGAGGCTCTACAATCTCAGTCAATATGGGTAAAGTAGTTGATAAGGGACAGCAGCTTGTTATGGTAACCCAGAATCTGGCTTTAGGATTGGGTGCAAGTCTGGGCGAAGGTCTAAAGTTGACCACCTATCTTGATGATGAGAAGCAGGAAGAACTGACAAGCTGGAAGGTTCTTGGTGCTGATATTATTGGCAGTAAGGGCGACAGCTATGCCGTGCTTAATCCTACCAAGTCGTTCGATCAGGTTCGTATCACACCTGTCAAGGCGCTCTCTGCTCTTGAGAATCTTCAGATTAAGGGCTTCGCTCTGCGTACTGACATGAACGACGACGGAACCCTCAACGGATACGACGACCTTCTGGTTCTTGATGAGGACAATACTCTTGCAGTTACTAAGTCATACACTGGAGCCAAGATGCTGTTGCACCGTACATTCACCAAGAGTGCTGACAACAACAAGAAGGGATGGAACTCTATCATTCTTCCCGTCGATATGACAGCAGCTCAGGTTAAGGAAGCCTTCGGCGAGGGTGTACAGATGGCAGGGTTCGACCGTTTGGAGAACAACTGGATAAAGTTCTCTACAGTAAACGTAGCCGCTGATGGCGTAGTGCTGCATAAGAATACACCTTATATAATATATCCTACTAAGGAGCCGCTCGGCAACTATTCATACACTATCGATGGTGTTACGAAGATTCTCGACGGTCATGTATATGTAGCCAATGGCATCAACTACGATGACCAGACATCTAATCTGACACACACAGTAAATGGCGGAGGCATGACCTACACTGGTTCGTACGACAGTAAGACCGTTGTGTCCGCCGACTCATATATGTTCAGCAAGGGCAACCTTGTTCACACCAACAAAGAACACACGGTAAAGGCTTATCGCTGCTGGCTTAAAGAAGATGCATCTTCTGGCAGAATGTTGATGTTCTCGCTTGATGGCAACGGCTTGGATGGTACAACTGGCATCCACGTGATTGAGGAGAACAAGCAGAATACAAACACCGGCATCTACAACCTTGGCGGTGTGCGCATGAACACCAACAATGTCGATAAGTTGCCGAAGGGTGTGTATGTTGTTAACAACAAGGTAGTGGTAAAGAAATAATATTATAACTGCATTATGAAAAAGAAGAAATACGTAGCTCCGGAGATTAGCGTTATCGAAATGGAGTCCTCACAGATAATGGCTGGAAGCCTTGAAAGTGACCGTGGCTGGAGTCCCGACGGTGACGAAAAGAATGGATTCGGCATCGTAGAAGAAGGGGATGGAGATTATAGTGACGATGATTTCTAACCTTTAGACAACTAAAGAACTCACTATTTTATTAAAGTTGAACGCCCTGCAAGTGTGAAAGCATTTGCAGGGCGCTTTCTTTGTTATTGCTGTCCGGTAAAACCGTTGTTTGGCGGTTTGCAAACGATTGCGGATGTGTGCGAACACATTAAGGGTTGATGTAGGTCAAAAATAGGCGTTTTTATGCGAAAAAAGAGTGTAAACACTTGTTTGTGTACGCAAACAATCGTAACTTTGCATCGTCAAAACAAGGGAACCGTGAGGCAACCGCTTGATTAACAACATTAGGTAAAAGGTATTGAAAGGATAATTCAATAGGAAAGTCTTAAAGGTAAAGAAGATTCAGGACGACATCAGAAGGTAAAAGATTAGGATAACTTCAATAGGAAGGTATTAGAAAAAGGTAAAAGATAGAAGGATAACAACACCGAAAGGGGTATTAGGTAAAGGTAAAAGATTGAACAAGAGAGGATGACTTCTGATAAGGTATTATAAAAGGTGAAAAGTAAAGGGTAACTTTGGTAAAGGTATTAAGTTTTGAAAGGTAAAGAAGTTTTTAGGTAAAGATTGTCAATAAAAGGTATATAGTTTGGTAGTTTTAAAGGTTAATAAGTAGAAAGGTTATGTTGATGACGGTAATGATGAGCCTATTTGCAGCGACTGCTGCAATAGGAATGTGGGGAGAAGACAACAATAAATAGTCTTTCTCGCCACTCAAAATGAGACGGGAGTCTTGTTAAATAGTCGAGAAAATAAAAAAGTTAATAAATAAAGTTTGGTCCACCGCAGCGTTCGTTGCGGTGGATTTTTGTTTTTATTATTGCCCTACTTGTTAATAGGACAGCGCAGGTGGCGCATTTCGTGTCCGCCCCACATGGCATCGTTGCAGTACTCGAAGCCTACTGAGCGGTAGAGGCGTTCGGCGTTGGGGTTGCCTTTGTCTACGAGCAGCGCTGCGGGCAGGTTGAGGCTTGCAGCGTGTTCCGAGGCACGCTGCAGCAGTTGGCGAGCTATGCCACGACGACGGTATTCGGGGTAGATTGCCAGCGAGTCGAGATAGAACTCACCAGCTTCCGTCTCGTCGTCCATCTGTGAGTAGTCCATCTGGAGCTGTCTGAGTGCCTCCTCCTGGAAGCGGCGGCGCAGGCGGTGCAGGTCGGCTCCGTTGTAGCCTACGATGGCACCGGCTACCGGTGCATACTCCACGTTGCCCTCTGTGGCTTCCTCGTCGACAGCTACGAAGGCGTTGCGCCAGCTGTACTGCGAGTCGTCCATGAGTACGAGGTCGAGCATCATGTGATAGAAATCGTCGAGCGTATGCTCCTTGCCAGCCAGATACTGGCAGCACTCTTCCGTCATCGCCGTCATAATGAGCTGTGCGATGTCGGCTGCGTGCGCTGGTGTTGCGGGAATAATAGTCATAAAAGTAGTTTTCTTTTTCCGACAAATTTAAGCAAAACTCCGCAGACCAACAACTATTTTGACATATATTAAGACGTGTGAAGTAGGTGGCGTGGTGTTGTGGTCTGTAAAATAAAATCCACTAAAACGCTTGTTTATATGGATTTAAATGCCTAACTTTGCAAAACTATCAAACCATTTTTGTTAAATCAGGTAGTGGCAAGAATGGTGTAATTAGCGAAAATAGTATAAAAAGACAGATGAATGAGAATTCCGGCAGCAGGAACAGTGTCGGGGTTCTTGTTTTTTTGTTATTGTAATGTAAAATATTAATTAACAAACAAAAGAATCATGGCTTACATGTCACAAGAAGGCTACGACAAGCTCGTTGCCGATTTGAAACAGCTCGAAACAGTAGAGCGTCCGAAGGCTTCTGCAGCCATTGCAGAGGCTCGCGACAAGGGCGATTTGAGCGAGAATGCAGAGTACGATGCCGCTAAGGAGGCGCAGGCTCATCTTGAGGAGAAGATCAATCGTTTGAAGGTTGCTATCTCTGAAGCGAAGATTATTGATACATCGCGTCTGAGCACCGACTGTGTTCAGATTCTCTCGAAGGTGGAGATGGTCAACCTCGCCAACAACGCCAAGATGGCCTACACCATCGTGAGCGAGAGTGAGGCTAACCTGCGCGAGGGTAAGATTTCGGTCAATACACCTATCGCACAGGGTCTGCTCAACAAGAAGGTGGGCGACGAAGTAGAGATTAAGATTCCGCGTGGCACTATCCGTCTGCGCATCGAGAACATCACATTCGCATAACACCTGAGTGTGGCTTGTCCGCACATCGCAGAGAGCGTAAGAAGCAGCCGATTGGGCGCACCATAATACGTTAAAAGCCAGAAGTCGCAGACTCGGAGTCTGAGGTTTCTGGCTTTTGCGTATATAAAAATATGTGTGAATGCGTGCGCTTATCCGTTATTTTTACTAATTTTGTAGAAATAAACATTTAAAACCTATTGTTATGGATATATTCTCAAAAATCGCCGCAGGCGAGATTCCCAGCTATAAGTGTGCTGAGAGCGAACAGTTCTACGCTTTCCTCGATATCAACCCGTTGGTGAAGGGTCACACACTCGTCATTCCACGCCGCGAAGTAGACTACATCTTCGACATGGAGGATGAGGAGATTGCCGAGTATCAGGTGTTCGCAAAGAAGGTGGCTGTAGCCATCAAGCGTGCCTTCCCGTGCATCAAGGTGGGCGAGGCTGTGCTCGGACTCGAAGTGCCGCACGCACATATCCATCTCATCCCGATGCAGTCGGAGAAGGACATGCTCTTCTCTAATCCGAAGCTGAAGCTCTCGGAAGAGGAGTTCCGCGAGATAGCCGATAAGATATACACCGAGTTCAAGAAACTGTAACACCCCCAAACCCTGCAATATGAAGAGAAACATCGCCATTATCCTTGCCGGTGGAGTAGGCTCACGCTTGGGTATGTCCACACCGAAACAGTTCTTTAAGGTGGCAGGCAAGATGGTCGTGGAGCACACCATCGACGTGTTCGAGCGCAACCAGCACATCGACGAGATAGCCATCGTGTCGAACCCGGCACTCGTTGCCGACTTCGAGAACATCGTGCTGCGCAACAAGTGGCGCAAGGTGAAGAAGATACTGAAGGGCGGAGCCGAACGCTACTACTCGTCGCTCTCTGCCATTACCGCCTACCAGAACGAGGATGCCAACCTCATCTTCCACGACGCGGTACGCCCGCTCGTCAGCCAGCGCATCATCGACGACGTGGTTGCGGCACTCGACACGCATCGTGCCGTGAACGTAGCCGTACCGTCTGCCGACACAATCATTGAGGTCGACGGCGACTTCATCACGAACATACCCGACCGCTCCCGTCTGCGCCGCGGACAGACTCCGCAGGCGTTCGACCGCCAGCTGATATCCGATGCTTACGACAAGGCACTCAAGGATCCCAACTTCCGCACTACCGACGACTGCGGCGTGGTGCGCACATACCTGCCCGAAGAACCTATCTTCGTGGTGCGTGGCGAGGAGAGCAACATGAAGCTCACCTATCGCGAGGACACATACATGATGGACAAGCTGTTCCAGCTGAAGAGCACCGAGCCCAACGACGTGCAGATTGGTGCAGACTCGTTCCGCGGAAAGGTGGCAGTGGTGTTCGGCGGAAGCTACGGCATCGGCAAGAACATCGTCGAGATGCTCGAGCAGAGTGGTGCTCATGTGCACTCGTTCTCGCGCAGCGCAACGCATACCGATGTGGGCGACGACAACCAGGTGGCACTCGCTCTGTCTGCTGTGGAGCAGAAGGAAGGACACATCGACTACGTCATCAACACCGCCGGCGTGCTCAACCGCGAGCCGCTCGCTTCGATGGAGTACGACACCATTCTGAAGGCGGTGCAGACCAACTATATGGGCACGGTGAACGTGGCTCTGCGTGCTCGTCCTTACCTGCAGCGCACTCGTGGCAAGCTCATCTTCTTCACATCCAGCTCGTACACCCGCGGTCGCGCTTTCTATAGCATCTACTCGTCAACAAAGGCTGCCATCGTCAACTTTGTGCAGGCTGTGGCGCAGGAGTGGGATGCCGACGGCATCAGCATCAACTGTATCAACCCTGAACGTACTAAGACTCCGATGCGCCAGCAGAACTTCGGCGTGGAGCCCGACGAGACGCTGCTCATGCCGGAGCGTGTGGCTGAGGCTACGCTGCGCACCCTGCTCACCGACTGCACGGGACAGGTGATAGACGTGCGTCGACCAGTAGCCAACTAATCGGCTTGTCAACTCGTCAACTCGTTTACTCGTCAACTTAAAAAATGAATTATATAACCGAATTCAAACAGCGCAACCTCCGTCGTGCGCAGCTCAAGCAACTCTCCATTCTTGAGGAGATAGACCGCATCTGTCGCAAACACGACATCAAGTACTGGCTCGACGGAGGCTCTCTGCTTGGTGCCGTGCGCCATGGTGGCTTCATCCCGTGGGATGACGACATAGATATAGCGATGACACTCGACGACTCGCGCCGCTTCGCCGAGGTGGCTCCCAAGGAGCTGCGCAGCGGACTGGTGCTGCAAACGCCCGAGACGGAGCACACCCGCGAACCTATTATGAAGGTACGCGACCTCAATTCGTTCTATGTCGAAGGTACGGAGGACTTCTCGCTCGACTACTCGAAGGGACTCTTCGTCGACATCTTCCCGTTTATCCCTTACCCTAACGTCTCGCGCAGCTTCTGCAAGCGTTACGGCAAGGCTATGTCGAAGTGCTACTCCATACTGCACCACTCGCATCAGTACTCGTGGCGTGCCACGTTCGAGTTGTTCTATTTCGGTGTGAAGTATCTCTTCTGCAAGGCGATGTGGGCAGCGGCTTTCGCTCTGCGCAAGCGCGACACCTACATCTCCAACGTGCTCATCAACAACGGCTACGGCATCATGCACCGCCGCGACTGCCTCTTCCCGCTCTCCACAATAGAGTTCGAAGGCAAGCGCTTCGCTGCGCCTGCCGACCCCGACGCTTATCTGCGCGACCTCTACCGCAACTATATGGAGGTGCCGCCGAAGGAGAAGCAGAAGGTGCACGCCGTGTTTATCATGCCCGAGCTGATTGAGGAGACGGAAGTCAAGAAGTGACATAATTATTTTGCTGAACTTTCGCAAGTTCAGAGAATTCAGTAGTTAAGGAGTTAAGAAGTTAAGCCAAATGCTTATAATGCTATATTAAGCAAAAAAACTAATGGCTTAACTCCTTAGCGACCGTAGGGCGCGACAACTCCTTAACTTCTTAACTACTTTCATCTGCGAAACTTAAATTATTTTATAAAGAATGAATCAGACCGAAACCGTAGCGGTGGTGATGTGTACATACAACGGAGCGAGTCGGCACCTTGCAGAGCAGCTCGACTCGCTCTTTGCGCAGACACTGAAGCCGAAGGAGATAATAGTGCAGGACGACTGTTCTACCGACAACACTATGGAGTTGCTCGCCGACTATGCTCGCCGTGCGCCCGATGGGGTGCAGATGCGTGTCTATCAGAACGCGCAGCAGCAGGGCATCAACCGCAACTTCTTCTCTGCCATGCGCCGTTCCACCGCCAACCTCATCGCCGTTTGCGATCAGGACGACATCTGGCTGCCAACGAAGCTCGAGGAGCAGTGCGCCGCCATCGGTCAGAACATGATGTGTGTCTGCCGTTCGGTGCCGTTCACCGAGACTGGTGCTGAGGTGCGCTATGACAGTCGCCGACCCAACTGCAACCTCATTCGTCTGTTCTATGCCTCGATGATGGGCCACTGCCAGGTGCTGCGTCGCGAGTTGCTCGACGTGATACCCACCGAGGAAGAATGTCCCGAGATATACCGCCGCACATGCTACGACGTGATGACCGCTACAGCTGCTGCGGCTCTCGACAGCATCGTGCTCATCGACCGGGTGCTTGTGCGCCAGCGTCGCTACGCCGAGGCTGCCACCTACGTGGGTGTCGACACCCATCGTGTGCGCTCTGCCGACAATGCTGCGTACATGGTGTGGTACGGCGTGCGCCACTATACTAAGGTGAAACCTCGTATGAATGCCCACTTCGCCGCTCGCCGCGACTTCCTTCTGTGGGTGGAACGCAAGTCGAAGGCAATTCCCTCAGTCCCCACCACCGACAATGCAATCTTTCGCGACGGCTTGCGCCTCCTCGGCTACGAGACGGGTAGGGGATTGAAGGCGTTCTTCGGCTTGCAACGCATGTATGTGCGCTATCGTCACCGCATCTTCTACACACACGAGACCGACCCCGTGGCACTTCTGCGTGCGTTGCTCCATCCGTTCATGCAGATATACAACTACCGCTATCTATGAAGGTTTATTTCTACCATACGCAGAACATACAGTATTGCCTCCGTCGCATGGCGGAGGGCGAGTTCCCGTCGCACTTTCTCTACGGAGCGTGCCACCTTGCCGACAACGGCATCGACGTGGTCTACCACCGTTCGCCGAAGCACGAACTCTCCCGACTGAAGACTGCGCTCTACACGGCGTGGCGTGTGCTCACGTGTCGCGAACACTACGATGCTCTCTACGCCACCCACTACAAAGGACTCGAACTTGTGGTGCTGCTGCGTGCCCTCGGCTTGTTCCGCAAGCCCATCATCGTGTGGCACCATCAGCCCATCGTGAAGTCGAAGAGTCGCCTGCGCGAACTGCTCGGTCGCTTCTTCTACAAAGGCTTTGACCGCCTAATCTTCTTCTCGCAGAAACTCGTCGACGACTCGCTTAAGGCTCCGAAAGCCGACCCACGCAAACTCGTCGTTGGGCATTGGGGTGCCGACCTCGCTTTTTATGATAAGATAAAAGCGGAGTTGAAGTCAGAGCAAATCTCACCATCTCACCCCAACATCCCCTCACCATCTCACCATCTCACCCCCTCACCATCTTTCATCGCCACGGGCAAGGAGCAGCGCGACCAACCCACGCTCATCGAAGCGTTCAACCGCACCGGTCGCCACCTTATATTATATATAGGTATCAATCCGAACCCTAACGTGCCCAACCCCAACCTCGAAGCCGTGGAGCGTTGCGAGCCAGCCGACAACATCGACGTGGTGAAGATTTGCGGACTGCTGCCTTACGAGATAGCACGCGAGGTGGCGAAAGCCGACTGCGTTGTCATCTGCTGCCACCGCACACGCTACACCGCCGGACTCACCACCGTGGTGGAAGCACTCGCCCTCGGACTCCCCATCATCTGCAGTCGCAATCCGCAGATACCCGTCGACTTCGACCGCCTTGGCTGTGGCATCTCCGTTGAGTATGGCGATGTTGAAGGCTGGCAGCGAGCCGTCGAATACATAGCCACTCACCCCGACGAGGCACGCCTGATGGGGGAGTGCGGTCGCGCTCTTGCCGAGCAGATGTTCAACGACGAACGCTGCGCAAAGGAGGTAGCGGAGTGGATAAAACAATTTAGTTTGTAAAAATTACAACTATTCCTTTGCTGTTTCAAACTTTATCTGTATCTTTGCAAACATAAAGTATAATTGGCTAAAAATAATCATTATGAAGGAACTGAAAGGAACAAAGACAGAGCGCAACCTGCAGGAGGCTTTCGCAGGTGAGTCGCAGGCACGCAACAAGTACACATACTACGCATCAAAGGCTCGCAAGGAGGGTTATGAGCAGATAGCTGCTCTCTTCGAGGAGACGGCGCAGAACGAGAAGGAACACGCAAAGATGTGGTTCAAGTATCTGCAGGGTGGTGCTATCAAGGACACCGTAGAGAACCTGAAGGATGCTGCTGCAGGCGAAAACTACGAGTGGACTGACATGTATGACCGCATGGCTAAGGAGGCTGACGAGGAAGGCTTCGCAGAGATTGCTGCCGCTATGCGTGGTGTCGGTGCTGTAGAGAAGCATCACGAGGAGCGCTATCGCAAGCTCTTGCAGAATATCGAGGATGGTGTAGTGTTCTCTCGCGACGGCGACTGCATCTGGCAGTGCCGCAACTGCGGTCACATCGTTGTAGGCAAGCAGGCTCCAAAGCTTTGCCCGGTGTGCAAGCATCCGCAGGCGTACTTCGAGCTGAAAGCAGAAAACTATTAAAAGTAAAAAAGTAAAAGAGTAAAAAAGTAAAAAGTAGGAGGTATGGGCATCTTGCCCATACCACGCTGCCACAAAGCTTTTAATAGTAAAAGAGTTGAAAAGCTCTTAAACTAACCGTTTCCGCAAAACTTTTGCTTCAAAAGTTTTGCGGAACGAAATAAAAAGCGTACCTTTGCACTCGCAAAACGCCAATGCCCAGATGGCGGAATCGGTAGACGCGCTGGTCTCAAACACCAGTGGGGCAACCCATCCCGGTTCGAGCCCGGGTCTGGGTACTGTAGACGACTAAGAGTTGATTTCAACGCTTAGTCGTTTTTTTATGCACTTTCCCCATATATCTCCGTATGTTCCAGATTTGGTTTAAATAATATCAGTTGCGTAAAAAATCTCCCATATCTCCCATTTTTGGATTCCTGCCGTTCTAACTCGCTGATTGTGAGCGGTAAGCGAAACCCCAATAGGCTGGTAGATATCTGAAAAATGTAAGTATCTTCCAGCCCATCTCCCAGCCTTATCTTCCATCCGATTACCACGCTACGACAACATCGTTGTCCTGCTACGGCAATGTCGTTGTCCCGCTACGGCAACATTGTTGTCCCGCTACGGCAATACTGTTGTCCTGCTACGGCAACATTGTAGTACTATTTTTATCGTTGCTATCGTGTCCCGATTTAACGAGGTATGAATGATGATAGAGTTAAAAAATGTAGAATATAATCTACATTTTCTGTTAAATTGGCTCATTGTATTGATATTATGCCTAAATTTGGGCAACAGATATTAACTAATGTTCCAACCCTTTAAAACATCATGATTATGAAGAAGATTATTTTACCCTTTGTTCTGATGCTGATGTTCTTATCTACACTGTTTGCCTTTGCAGAAACGGTTGTCTATACACCAACATCCCAGTCGTCGTCAAAAGCGCAAGTTGCATCTACGCTTAGTGCTACCTTAAAGCCATCGGGATTGTTGATGGTGAACCATCTGACTCCATGCAAATTGCAGGTTGTGGTCACTAACAATGGCGACGAAGAATACAACGGTGTTATAAAGATTGTCGGCTATTATAAACCGGAATATCCTGAAAACGAGGCTGAAGTTAGATATACGAATGGCGAAGGTGACAATATCACGGTCGCACCTCATTCTGACGCTACGCTCAACCTTGATGTTTCTCTTTATACCAAGGATCCTTTTGAGGATTGCCCATACTTCTATTTCTGGGTTAAAGACAAAGATGGAAACGATATGGCATCGGCTGTAAAAGTGGCTATCGACAAAGATCCTAAGCCGTATTTGGTGCTTGTTGGTGTGGAGAATAACGCCACTCCAAACGAGTTTGAAAACGCTTATGTCGGTGATAGTTACTGCAGATTTCCTAAGGTGAACGACGACTTTGCCTTGGTGCGCTATGCTTTTAGAAACATCGGTAGTGCCGGTAAGTTGCATTTTACTATCTCGTGTGCCGATCCCGCTTCGTATAACGAAAGCTTTATCAGCAGAGATTATCCGTCGTTCGATGTGCCTGGCGATAAGAGTACTTTCTATCTTGAGGAGAAGTTCTATCCTGCCAATTTGGGATACAGGGCGATGCATATTAGTTTTGATGTGCAATATTTAGATTCGGAAGCGTCTCCTTGGGGATTTGTGACGATAAAAAACTATATGTACCATTTGGCTTTTGTAGAGGATGAGACTAAAGGTCTTACTGTTCCGGCTAACATACAAATCCTCTATGTAGCAGGTAAGTCTACAGGCTTGGACGCTTGCAAAGCAACCGATGGCTTCAATGTTTTTGGAGGCATTGGAGAACTTGTCGTTGGCTCCGACAAGTCAGAGCAGCTTGCTGTATTCGGCATTGACGGAAGAATGGTTAGTCGCGAGAGCGTAGAGGCAGGTGTAGTAAAGCATATTACCCTACCTGCTGGTGTCTACATAGTGAAAGGCATGAAGGTTGTGGTACGCTGATTAGGATATTATTCTTGATGTTAGTATATAAAAGAAATACGGCGCTACTCTCATCGAGCAGCGCCGTAATCCTATGTTTAACTAAAAATCCTTTTTCGTAATTAATGAAGAGTCTCACGATCCTTCATAGCTACCTGTTAAACAATTTACCTTAAACCTAATAACTAAAAACCTAAATCTATTACTACTAACCTAAACAAT